>Ga0137308_102273_pt1 | contig 13444 bp, 8 predicted proteins | sample Inofrocosms_June_FD_97181 | JGI IMG/M metagenome (GOLD analysis project Ga0137308, IMG submission 97181) | Mouse cecal microbial communities from Vienna, Austria - N-Acetylneuraminic and N-Acetylglucosamine D2O microcosms_June | ecosystem: Host-associated > Mammals > Digestive system > Large...
GGCCGGAAGTGAAGCGTCGGATCATGCTGGGGTCCTTTGTCTTAAGCTCCGGCTACTATGACGCTTATTATTTGAAAGCGCTGCGGACAAAGGCCCTGATCAAACAGGCGTTTGACAAGGCCTTCCGGGATTATGACGTGATCCTGGGGCCGGCGGCCCCAACTACCGCGCCAAAACTGGGCGAGTCTCTGAAGGACCCGCTGAAAATGTATTTAGGAGACATCTATACGGTGTCCGTGAACCTGGCGGGGATCCCGGCCATGACCGTGCCCTGCGGAACGGATTCCGGCGGGCTTCCCATCGGCCTTCAGCTTATGGGGGACTGTTTTCAGGAGAAGAAGATCATTCGGGCCGCGTATACATTTGAACAGACAGACAGGGAGGGGATATAGATGAGCAGACAATACGAGACCGTCATCGGACTGGAGGTACATGTGGAACTGGCCACAAAGACCAAGATTTTCTGCGGCTGTTCCACGGAATTCGGAGGAGCGCCAAACACCCACACCTGCCCTGTGTGTACAGGCATGCCCGGGTCTCTTCCGGTGTTAAACAGGCAGGTGGTGGAATACGCCCTGGCGGTGGGGCTGGCTGCCAACTGTCAAATAAACCAGTACTGCAAATTTGACCGGAAAAACTATTTTTATCCCGATAACCCTCAGAATTATCAGATCTCCCAGCTGTATCTGCCCATCTGCCATGACGGCTGGGTGGAGATTGACACAGCGGCGGGAAAGAAAAAAATCGGAATCCACGAGATCCACATGGAGGAGGACGCGGGAAAATTGGTCCATGACGAGTGGGAGGACTGCTCCCTGGTGGACTACAACCGAAGCGGCGTTCCCCTTATAGAGATCGTGTCAGAGCCGGATATGAGAAATGCGGACGAAGTCATAGCTTACCTGGAAAAACTCCGCCTTATGATCCAGTATCTGGGAGCCTCTGACTGCAAGCTCCAGGAGGGGTCTATGAGAGCGGACGTGAACCTGTCTGTCCGCGAGGCGGGGACTTCCCAATTGGGTACCAGGACGGAGATGAAAAATTTAAACTCCTTTAAGGCCATCGCCAGGGCCATTGAGGGGGAGAGAAAGAGGCAGATCGAGCTTTTGGAGGAAGGGAAAAAGGTGATCCAGGAAACCAGGCGGTGGGATGACAACAAGGAGAGCTCCTACGCCATGCGGTCCAAGGAGGATGCCCGGGACTACCGGTATTTTCCGGATCCGGATCTTGTCCCGGTGGTCATAAGCGATCAGTGGATCCAGGAGATCAGAAGCCGTCAGCCGGAGATGCAGCCGGAAAAGATGGCCCGGTACCAGGAAGAGTTCCAGATACCAGAGTATGATGCCAGGATCCTCACCTCCACTGTCCACATGGCAGAGCTTTTTGAGAAGACCACCGGGCTGTGCGGAAAGCCCAAGGAGGTATCCAACTGGCTTATGGTGGAGACCATGCGGCTCCTGAAAGAGCATGAGCAGACCCCGGAGGACCTTTGCTTCAGCCCGGAGAATCTGGCAAAGCTCATTGACCTGGTGGCAGGGGGAGCCATCAACCGGACCGTGGCCAAGACCGTGTTTGAGCGGATTTTTAAGGAGGACGTGGATCCGGAGAAATATGTGGAGGAAAATGGCCTTAAGATGGTAAATGATCAGGAGGCTCTCCAAAAGACCATTGAAGAGATTATTGCCGCCAATCCCCAGTCTGTGGAGGACTATAAAAACGGCAAGGAGAAAGCCATGGGGTATCTGGTGGGCCAGACCATGAGGGCCATGAAGGGCAAGGCGGACCCGGGGCTGGTGAACAGGATTGTAAAAGAATGCTTGACGAAATAGACAGGATGGGGTAAATTTAACTGGTCAGCGCGACATCAGTATAATGAGGACAAAAGGAGGTAAGTTTATGAAACCATATGCGGAGATGACGAGAGAAGAACTGCAGGCTTTGAGAAAAGAGTTGTCCGCGAGCTACAGAGCGTTTCAGGGCAGGGATTTAAAGCTGGATATGTCCAGAGGAAAGCCCAGTGTGGATCAGCTGGATCTGTCTATGGGGATGATGGATGTCCTCAGCAGTGACGATGATTTAACCTGTGACGATGGAACCGACTGCCGCAATTACGGTGTCCTGGATGGAATCAGCGAAGCCAAGGAGCTTTTGGCTGACATGATGGAAGTCCATCCGGATCAGATTATTATATATGGAAACTCCAGTTTAAATGTTATGTATGATACCATTTCCCGGTCCATGACCCACGGAGTCATGGGAAGCACTCCCTGGTGCAAGCTGGACAAGGTGAAATTCCTCTGTCCCGTGCCGGGATATGACCGACATTTTGCCATTACCGAGTATTTTGGCATTGAGATGATCAGTGTGCCCATGACGGAGAAAGGGCCGGACATGAATATAGTGGAGGAGCTGGTGGCTTCCGACGAAGCCATCAAGGGGATCTGGTGTGTGCCCAAGTATTCCAATCCCCAGGGAATCTCCTACTCCGACGATATTGTGCGTCGTTTCGCGAGGCTGAAGCCCGCGGCCAGGGATTTCAGGATCTACTGGGATAACGCCTACACCATCCACCATTTATATGACCACGAGCAGGATCATCTGATCGAGATCCTGGCAGAGTGCAAGCGGGCGGGCAACCCGGATCTTGCCTACAAGTTTGCCTCCACCTCAAAAATCAGTTTTCCGGGTTCCGGTATCGCGGCCATCGCGGCTTCCCAGAACAACCTGGTGGACATTACCGGACAGCTGAGGATCCAGACCATTGGCCATGACAAGGTGAACCAGCTGCGCCATGTGCGCTTTTTCGGAGGCATCCACGGCATGGTGGAGCACATGCGTCTCCACGCGGATATTATGAGGCCCAAGTTCGAGGCGGTCAACGAAATCCTGTCAAAGGAGCTGGACGGGCTTGGCATAGGCACATGGACCACCCCCAAGGGAGGATATTTTATGGCATTTGATTCCCTTGACGGATGCGCTAAGAAGATCGTGGCCAAATGCAAGAAAGCAGGGCTGATCATGACAAAGGCGGGAGCCACCTATCCATATGGAAAGGATCCCCATGACAGCAATATCCGCATCGCGCCATCCTACCCGCCCCTTTCTGACCTGCGCGTTGCCATGGAACTGTTTGCCCTGTGTGTGAAGCTGGTCAGCGCAGATAAACTGCTGAAAGATATGCAGGATATGCCAGTCCAGGAGCCGGCTCATGAGTAAAAAGACCATCTATACCATGCTGGGAAAGCTGTGCAACGCGGAGAGCGTTACTTATATTATTTTCGGTGTCCTGACCACGGCGGTGGACTGGGTTTCTTATACCATACTGTGGAATCTGGGGGCAGACTATCGGGTGTCAACGGCCTTAAGCTGGGCAGCCGCGGTATTGTTTGCCTTTGTCACCAACAAATTTTTTGTATTCCGCAGCTTTGATATAAGCCTGGGATATGTCTGGAAAGAGTTTGTATCCTTTGTGGCATGCCGGGCAGCTACAGGAGTGTTTACCATGGCGGGGATGATCGTCATGGTGGGCATGCTCCACTGGAATGAGTTTTTTGGGAAATTAATGGTGTCGGCAGTGTCCCTGGTGCTGAATTACATTCTGAGCAAATTATTTATTTTCAAAACTGATCCTGAGGGGGCTGAGAGCAAAGATATTAGAGGAGATTGATATGGGGAAAGACGAGATAAAAGAGGTGCCTGGGAAACAGGAGCGGACGGACCTCCGGTCCCGGGACCTGGCTCCCGCCCCGATTCCCCGGTCTGAGAGCCCGGCGGAGAGAGAGGCGGATTTTTTGACAACGCTGAAAGCCTATCAGTGGGCGGAGCTGGAAGACGAAGAGGAGCCGGATGGAGGGGACACAGAGCTGGAAGCTGAAACGGCAGAAGCTGTGGTGACTCCGGGAACCGGGGCATTTCACCGGGACCGAGAGCCGGAGGCCGGGACAGGGGCCAGGGAGCGGAAATCGGAAGTCCGGACAGGAGATCGGGAGCCGAAGGTAAGAGCCTGGGTACCTGTCAGAGAGAGCGGGGCGAAAGCCGCGGAAGCCGCCAGGGAGAGCGAAGCGAAAGCCGCGGAAGCCGCCAGAGAGAGCGAAGCGAAAGCCGTCAGAGAGAAGGAAGAGGAAGCCAGGGCAGCGGCCAGGGGCAGGTTAACGGAAATCTGGGCAGCGGCCAGAGAGCGGGAAAACGGGGCCCGGGCCGGTTCCAGGGAGAGTGACGCGGAAGTCAGGCCAGGTTCCGGAGAGGGTGACGCGGAGGCCTGGACAGGTTCCGGGGAGACTCAAGCGGAAGCCAGGCCAGGAGCCGGAGGAAGACTAACGGAAATCTGGGCAGCGGCGGCCAGAAAAAATGCGGCGGAGGCCTGGGCCGGTTCCGGGGAGAGCGAGGTGGAAGCCGGGCCATCTGACAGAGAGGGGCAGAGGGAAGCTGAGACAGCCCGCTGGAAGTCAGCCATGGAAAAGGAGAAGACGGGCGGGCGGTTTGGACTGGACCGTGGAGCCATTGAGAAGAAGAACTCTGATGAGGGCTTCTATGCCAGGCCCGGACTGGCAGGTCACAACCAGGAACCGCCAGAGGATGGTCAGCAGACAGGAACAGATAGTTTCTCGGGGTCTGTCAGGGTAACCGATTGGTTCACCGGGCCGGAGGAGGCGGACGAGTGGCCGGAAGAACGCCAGGGAGCCGGGGAATTGGAGGGGGAGGAAGGGTCAGAAGAGGACACCCTATCCAAAACCAGGGGAAAACGCGGTTTGAGCCCCGGAGAGAGCCGGGGAAGAAGGAGCAGGAAAAGGCGAAAGAGAGGGAGATGGCTTAACGGGCCGGCAGCTGTCCTAAATGGTTTGTTTAAACCTTCGGATGGGCTGTGGGCTGCTTTTTGCGTTCCCGTGGCGGTGATGGTGGTCATTTTCTGGCAGCGGGGAATCTTTCCCTTTGGGGAAGAAAGCTTCTTAAGAACCGATATGTACCACCAGTATGCCCCCTTTTTCTCGGAATTTCAGCACAAACTGAGCCAGGGCGGAAGCCTTTTGTACAGCTGGAACATCGGCATGGGGGTGAATTTCACCGCTCTGTACGCCTATTACCTGGCAAGTCCCTTAAACTGGCTTCTGCTTTTGTGTCCCCAGAAGCTGATCATTGAGTTTATGACCTACGGGATTGTGCTGAAGATCGGTCTTTCGGGGCTGACCTTTGCATATTATCTGAAAAAGCACTGTGAGAGAAATGATTTTGGCGTTGGATTTTTCGGGATCTTTTATGCCCTGTCCGGCTATATGGCCGCCTACAGCTGGAACATTATGTGGCTGGACTGTATTCTTTTGTTCCCCCTGGTCATGCTTGGACTGGAGCGGCTGGTGGAGAAAAAGGATGGGCTTATGTACGGTATTTGCCTGGGGCTTTGTATCCTGTCCAACTATTACATTTCTATCATGATTTGTATTTTCATGGTGATCTATTTTGCTGCCCTTTTGATTCTGGGATCCGGGCAGCACAAGACCGCCAGGGACTATGTGGCCCATGGAATCCAGTTTTCCGGGTATTCTCTGCTGGCAGGAGGCGCGGCCGCGGCTGTGCTGATCCCGGAAGTGTACGCGCTTAGGATGACAGTATCCATGGAGTCCTCATTTCCCAAGACCATTACCTCCTATTTTTCCATCTTTGACATGTTTGCCAGACACATTGGAAATGTGGAGACAGAGATCGGGCTGGACCACTGGCCCAATATCTACTGCGGCGTGGCCGTGCTCATGCTGTTTACGCTGTATCTGGCCTGTGACAAAATAAGACTTAAGGAGAAGGCGGTGTACTGCGGGCTGCTTCTTATGTTTTTTGCCAGCTTTTCCGTGAATGCCCTGAATTTTATCTGGCATGGGTTCCATTTTCCCAACAGCCTTCCCTGCAGGCAGTCTTTCATCTATATTTTTTTGATGCTGGTGATCTGCTACAGGGCCTACACGCACCTGGCCTCTACGCCGTGGAAGCGGGTTGTCAAGGCGTTCTGGGGCGCGGTGGGGTTTGTGATCCTGGCAGAAAAGCTGGTGGAGCAGAAGCATTTTGAGTTCTATGTGTATTATGTGGCCATATTGTTTCTGTCACTGTACGCCGGGCTTCTGTATCTGTACAAAAAGCAGAAGGTGAAACAGGGGGTTCTGCTGACTCTTGTCATGGCGGCGGTGGCCATGGAGGCCGCGGCCAACACCACCATAACCAGCGTGACCACCACCAGCCGGACCAGCTATACCAAGGATAACGATGATGTCAGGAAGCTGACCCAGTCCCTGATCCCAAGCGGAACCTTTTTCCGGGTGGAAAAGGTGACCAGGAAGACGAAAAATGACGGGGCGTGGATGAATTTTCCATCGGTATCCCTGTTTTCTTCCACAGCTAACTCGGCTTTGACGGATTTCTTTAAAGAAGTCGGCTGCGAGGGCAACACCAATGCCTACAGCATCACGGGGAGCACTCCCTTTGTGGACTCACTGTTCTCTGTAAGGTATGGACTCTATTCCTCTGAGCAGGACAATGAGCTTCTGGAACTGATCGACCAGAGCGGGGATACCTGGCTGTACCGCCGTCTGGCCACCTTGCCCGTGGGATTTTTGGTGTCTCCGGACCTGGAGATGGACTGGCAGCGGGATCTGGGCAATCCGGCGGAGGTTCAGAACAATCTGTGCGATGTCATCGGGGCAGAGCGGGTGCTGCTGAGCTGCGACGGGGAAAATTACGGCTCAACCTTCCGCCTCATGCCGGAGATGGATGGGGATTACTATGTGTATGTGGCCAACAAAAAGGTAAAAGAGGTGAAGGTGAAGATCGGGGAAGAGACCCGAACCTTCAACAATGTGAACAGAGGCTTTCTCCTGGAACTTGGACAATGCGCCGGCGGGGTGGAGATCGAGATCACCAACGAGGAGGACAGCGAGAGCCTCAATGCCCGGGCCTACCGATTTTCCAATGAAGGACTTTGGTCTGCCTACGAGATCCTGGCCCGGAACCCCTTTCCCATCACCAAGTGGAAGGACACCTGCCTGGAGGGAGAGGTTCACGCTGTACAGGATGGAGTTTTGTTTACCAGCGTGCCCTATGATAAGGGCTGGACTGTGGAAGTGGATGGCAAAAAGCAGGAGACAAAAAAGATATTTGACACGTTTTTAAGTGTGGATATCCCTGAGGGCACCCATGAGATCACCATGTCCTATGAGCCGGAAGGTCTGAGGCTGGGCATGGGCGTCAGCCTGGTCAGCGTTCTGTGTCTGGCCGGGATCGCCGGGTTCCGTTACTGGAAGAAGAGACAGGAAGGGGACAAGGACACAGAGGAAGATATTCGCCGGAAAATATCAGAGAAAAGGAGAGCGAAGGCATGAAGCTTTGGGGCGGACGGTTTACAAAAGAAGAAAATCAACTGGTGCACAATTTTAATGAATCCCTGTCCTTTGACCAGAAATTTTACCGCCAGGACATAAAGGGGAGCATGGCCCATGTGACCATGCTGGCAAAGCAGGGCATTGTGACAGAGGAGGATAAGAACGCGATTCTCCAGGGCCTGGAGGGGATCCTTAAGGACCTGGAAAATGGGACCCTTGTGTTTACGGAAGAACATGAGGATATTCACTCTTTTGTGGAGGCCACTTTGATCGGACGGATCGGAGAAGCTGGCAAAAGACTTCACACAGGCAGGAGCCGCAATGACCAGGTGGCCCTGGACATGAAGCTGTACTGCCGGGACGAGATCGACGAGACCCAGGAGCTCATAAAGACGCTTTTGGAGGAGATCTTAACGATCATGGAGGAAAATCTGGACACTTATATGCCTGGATTCACTCACCTGCAGAAGGCCCAGCCGGTAACCCTGGCCCACCACATGGGAGCCTATTTTGAGATGTTCTACAGAGATTACTTAAGATTGAAGGATACCAGGGAGAGGATGAACTACTGTCCTCTGGGCTCCGGCGCTCTGGCAGGCACCACCTATCCGCTGGACAGAGAGTACACGGCAGAGCTTCTGGGATTCTATGGCCCCACTTTAAACAGCATGGATTCTGTGTCTGACAGGGATTATATCATTGAGCTCCTGGGCGGGCTGTCCACCATTGCCATGCATTTGAGCCGCTTTGCCGAGGAGATCATCATCTGGAACAGCAATGAGTACAGGTTTGTGGAGCTGGACGACGCCTACAGCACCGGCAGCAGCATTATGCCCCAGAAGAAGAATCCGGATATCGCGGAGCTGGTGAGGGGAAAGACCGGCAGGGTTTATGGGGCCCTGGTGTCCATCCTGACCACCATGAAGGGAATCCCCCTGGCCTATGACAAGGACATGCAGGAGGACAAGGAGCTGACCTTTGACGCCATTGACACGGTAAAAGGCTGCCTCTCCCTGTTCGCGGGGATGCTTTCCACCATAAGCTTCAACAGGGAGGTTATGGCAGACAGCGCCAAAAAAGGTTTTACCAATGCCACCGACGCGGCGGACTATCTGGTTAATCACGGAGTTCCCTTCCGGGATGCTCACGGCATCGTGGGCCAGCTGGTGCTGTACTGTATTGAGCGGGATATGGCTCTCGACGACATGAGCCTGGAAGAATTTCAGTCTGTCAGTCCGGTGTTTGAAAAGGATATCTACGAGGCCATCAGCATGAAGACCTGTGTGGAGAAGCGCATTACCACAGGCGCTCCGGGACAGGAGGCCATGAGGAAGGTGATCCGGGTCTGCGGGGAGCGTCTGAAAGAGGCGCGGCAGCCTTAAGGCGGATCAGCCGCTGACAGGGAAGCTGACAATAAAGCAGGTTCCCCCGCCCTCTCGGTCCAATACCTGGATCGTTCCCTCATGGAGCTGTGCCAGCTCTCTGGCAATGCTGAGGCCAAGGCCGAAGTGCTGTTTATCTGTGCGGGAACGGTCAGCCTGGTAGAAACGGTCAAAAATATAAGGCTTTATATTATCCGGAATTCCCTGGCCTTCGTCGGCGACCTGGACTGTCAGCAGCTTTTTTGACACATTGGTCTGGGCGCTGATATAGATGGAACGATTTTGCGGGGTGTAGGTCCTGGCATTGTCCAGGAGAATCAGCAAAAGCTGACGGATCCTCTGGGGATCTCCGGCAACCGAAGGAAGAGCCAGTTGGGGAAGCTCAAGGCGGAGGGTGATCTCATGTTCCCGGCAAACAGGGAGAAAAGATTCGTACAGGTCAATAAGCAGGGTATCCATGTCCACCTTTTCCATGTGAAGACTCCAGCTTTTGGCATCCGCGGAGGCAAGAAACAGCATATCGTCGACGAGACGGGACATACGGACACACTCGCTGTCTATGAGAGGCAGCAGTGTGTCTTTTTCGTCAGGGTCAGAGGAAAGGGCGGAGATGGCGGACTTTAACACGCTTAAGGGAGAACGGAGCTCGTGGGAGGCCGCGGCGATGAAGCGGGCCTGCTTTTGCTGGCTTTCTTCCACTGGTTTTAAGGACCAGCCCACAAACCGCCAGCTGACCAGCCACAGTCCGGCCATGCCAAACACGGCCAGGAAGCAGAAGAAGGCAATGGTTTCTCCCAGGGACTGGGCCACAGGGGGAATGAGAGACAGGGCGCACAGGCTCTTGGACCCGTTTTTGGTGGACACCGCCAGCACCATGGCATAGTAGCGGTCGTTTTGATCCCCCTCAATGGTCATTAAGGAGGAGAAGAGGATGGAGGAGGACACAGGTGCCCGGTCCATAAAGATCCCCTGGCTGTCAGCTTCATCCCTGGCCCTTTGGATGAGAGTCTGGCGGTCCGTGTCCGGCTTCCAGGAACCGCGGTACAAAAAGGGGACGCCGTTTTCCATTATGTGGATCACCAGCTGGTGGTCTGCCTCTGTCTGGGCCAGATATTGGTGGGTGAGAGCGCCTGAGGCCATGAACCGGGAGCTAAGGGAGTTCCAGATGACCTGGAACTGCTCCAGCTGAGATTTTTTCCTGTCCCGGACAGTGTACAGGAGAAAGGCGGTTATGACCAGCAAAAGGATAGCCCCGGTGGTTATGGTATACAGCCAGGTCAGGCGGGTGCGCGGTGTTTTCATGGATAAAGTCCTTTCTTTTCCCCAAAGTCGTTACGGTTCGCGGTAACGCGGAATCTACATCCCTTCCAGACGGTATCCCACTCCGTGCACGGTAACCAGCTTCGCGGAGGCGTTTAAGGCTTTCAGCCGCCTTCTCAGGAAATAGACGTAATTGTCTAAATTGCCGTCCTCCCCCTCCCAGGCAGAACCCCACACATAGGACAGGATCATGGCCCGGGGAAGGGTCTGCCCTGGATTTTTCATAAAATACCCCAGAAGAGCGGCTTCTTTTTTAGACAGAGTGAGGCAGGTCCCGTTGCAGTCAACCCTCCGGCTGTCCGGGTTTAGTTCCAGGCCGAAAGCAGTCAGGGCTCCGGTGATCTGGAGGTTGGCAGGCCTTCTGGTGACAGCCCGGATGCGGGCCATCAGCTCCTCCACGGCAAAGGGCTTTACAAGATAGTCGTCAGCCCCCGCGTCCAGCCCGTCTATGCGGTCATGAAGGCCGTCCAGGGCAGTGGCCAGGATAACAGGTGTGGCAATGCCCTGGCGGCGGATAGCCTCCAGGACCGAAAAACCATTTAATTCCGGCAGCATACGGTCCAGGATGATAGCGTCATAGGCCTGGTGTGTGGCATAAAAAAGACCGTCTGTCCCGGTGTGGCAGCTGTCCGCGTCATAGCCGGCCAGAATAAGAGAACGGCAGATGAGACGGCACAGATCTTTGTCGTCTTCTATAATTAAAATCTTCATATTGAGAACTCCATTTTGGTTGATAAGGACAGTATAGCATAGAAATCTCTAAAAAATCTTAAAAAATTCATTTCCAGTTTTTTTAGAGATTTCCCTGCTATGATAGACTTATAAAGAGAGGAGGCTGACAATGAAATCATACAAAAAACATATGGCGAAGTTTTTGATTACAGCCCTGGCCGCGGGGCTTCTTGCGGGCTGCGGCAAATCTTCGGGCACGGCAGGCGGGGAATTATCCGGGACAGAGGGAACAACCGCCCAAACCGATATCCCGGCATTGCCCCCGGAGGAGTCTGGCGGGGATTCCCAGAGGACAGGGGCCGCGGGACGTTACAGGGAGACAGAGGTGGAGCTTCCCCAGGAGGTTCAAAGCCAGTCCCTGATCCGGTTCCTTAGAGGCGAGGGAGGGATTCTGGAGCTTTATACCGCCCAGAGAGATTCTGAAGGAAAGAACACCGACACTTTCCGGTACCAGTACCTGGAGGGACAGTGGCAGCCAGACAGCGGCTGGAAGGGCAATGAAGTGATGAAGGAGAAGGGGCTGGACCTTATGGGCGTCTTTTATGGGAAGGACGGAAATTACTACCTGGGGGGAACCGATGAGGATTACATTTACCACCTTCTGCGGGTGGACCAGGACGGTTCCGGCACAGAGATCCTGGAAGAAGCGTTTAAGCCGGCGGAGGGACAGGATTACGGGCTGATTCCTCCTAAGATAGAGGTCCTGGAAAATGGAGATATCCTGGTCTATGATTACTGGGAAGTCCATCTGTATACCGCTTCCGGCACCAGGGCCCTGACCTTGGCAAAGGATTTTTCCGGCACCACCAGTGACTGCAGAGGCTTTGTGGAGGGAGATGAATTCGTCACCGTCAATCAGGGCAACATTGTGCGGTACAGCCTGAAAACCGGGGCCGTGACCGAGACAATAGACTACAGCGAGATCGACGACAAAAGAGAGAGCACCTGGCTGTTTAGTGACAGTGGAGGAGGAATCTACGCTGTCAATGAAACCGGGCTGTCCCACATCGCCGAAGGCGGGACTTTGTGGGAGGTTCTTATAGACGGGAGTCTAAACCATCTGTCCATGCGCAGCATCCATCTTTGTGAGTTTTTAAACGGAGATCAGGAGGACTTTTATGGTGCCTTCACGGGCGAGGCGGGAGGAAGCATCTATCTGTTCCGTTATGAATATGACCCGGACATGGCGGCAGTGCCGCCCACAGCCCTGACGGTCTACAGCCTGGAGGACAATTCCACCGTAAGGCAGGCCATATCCCAGTTCCAGAGCCAATACCCGGATGTGAGGGTGGAGATGAGGACAGCGGTGGAAAGCGGCGGCACCGTGACAGAGGAGATGATCCAGGGACTGAACACAGAGCTTCTCAGCGGAAAAGGCGCAGATGTGCTGATCCTGGACGGACTTCCTGTGGATGCCTATATAGAAAAAGGGGTTCTTGTGGATCTCAGCGGCCTGGTGAAGGAGATGGAAGACTCGGGAGACATGCTTAACAATCTTTTGGAAGGATTCCGGACAGAGGATGGGGCTGTATATCAGGTTCCCGCGAAGGTGGCCTTCCCTCTGGCGGAAGGAAAACCGGAGGCAGTGGAGGTCCTTGGAGACCTGGATTCCATGACAAAATATGAGGGTGAGAAACCTCTTATGAGCATTGACAATTATGAAAATATGCTGCGGAAGATCTCAAGGATCTGTTATGAGGAGCTGTTTGGGCAGGAGATGAAAGTGAAAGACAGGTCTGTTCTGATCCACTACCTGGAGTCAGTAAAGGCTTTAGGAGACGCCAGCGGCTGCCAGACATTTTTTACGGAGACAGAAATGGAAATAAACAATGTGAGCAATCATGTGGTGGGAGACGGAATGGCCAGGGATGTGGTGGATTTTGACAGAGGCACATGTGACGTCGGTACCGAGAAACTGACTGGTTACAGCCGTCTGGCCTTCCCGGCAAAGATCAGGGAGATCAATCCCGGTTCCGTGATGGTTCCTGTGGGAAATCTTTACCTTCCCTCCGCCATGGCGGGGGTCAACCAGTCTTCGCCAAATCAGGACATGGCCAGGGAATTTATCCGCTGCCTGCTTTCCTATGAGGTGCAGAAGGAAGATCTCTACGACGGTTTCCCGGTGAACAAAAAGGCGCTTCAGTTCCTGACCCAGTCGGACAGCAGAGATAATTTCTCAGAAAGCGTGGGCTATAAAGATGGATACCATCTCAGCGCGAACTGGCCATCCCTGGAAGTCAGGGAGGAAGCCGCGGCCATGCTGGAGACCCTCACGGTCCCCGCGGTGGTGGATGAGACGGTTATGGGGATGATCGTGGAGGGATCCATGGATTATTTTGACGGCAAAAAGACCGTGGAGCAGGCGGCAGACGACATTCTGCGGAAGCTGTCCATCTATTTGGCGGAGTGAAGCGGTCAGAGAACAGCGGTGAAAGGCGGAAAGGACGGGGTATGAGTCAGAGGCAGAACAAACTGGCGCGATTCAGGCGGGCGGCAGCTCCCTGGCTCTTTCTGGCCCCCAGCCTGGCAGGGGTCGGGGTCTTCATGGGATTTCCTTTTCTGGACGCGTTTAGGCGCTCTTTTCAGGACGCCATGGGAACCCGATTTGTGGGCGTGAATAATTACCAGGCAGTGCTGGGCAATTTGGCC
>Ga0137308_102275_pt1 | contig 13431 bp, 15 predicted proteins | sample Inofrocosms_June_FD_97181 | JGI IMG/M metagenome (GOLD analysis project Ga0137308, IMG submission 97181) | Mouse cecal microbial communities from Vienna, Austria - N-Acetylneuraminic and N-Acetylglucosamine D2O microcosms_June | ecosystem: Host-associated > Mammals > Digestive system > Large...
CGGTGTCGCATCCGATGAAGGCACTTGAAAAACAAGGATTTCGTGTGACCTATCTGCCAGTTGATAAGGATGGGATTGTCTCATTAGAAGCACTACAAGAAGCACTGTGTGAGGAGACCATTTTAGTGTCGGTGATGTATGTCAATAATGAGATAGGCGCGGTACAGCCGATAGAACAGATTGCAAAGCTTATCAAAGAGAAAAGCAAAAAGGCGTATTTTCATGTGGATGCAATACAGGCTTATGGAAAATATCAGATTTATCCTGGAAAAGAAGGGATTGACTTATTGTCCATAAGCGGACATAAGCTCCATGCGCCAAAAGGAGTGGGTCTTCTCTATATCAATGAGAAAGTTAAGATTCATCCATTGCTTCATGGAGGCGGACAGCAAAAAGACATTCGTTCTGGTACGGAAAATATTCCGGGGATTGTCGGTATTACAGAAGCAGCCAGAGCGTGTGAGCAGCATTTAGAAGAACATAGAGAGCAGTTGTATCATATCAAACAGCGCTTTGTGGATGGCGTGCAGAAGCTTGAAAGGGCCACTGTCAATGGAAGAACAGGAAAAGACAGTGCACCGCATATTGTAAGTGTAAGTTTTGAAGGTGTTAGAAGTGAGGTGTTGTTGCATGCTTTGGAAGAACGAGGGATCTATGTATCCGCTGGCTCAGCCTGTGCTTCCAATAAGCTATCGATAAGCCCTACTTTGCAGGGGATTGGCCTTGCCAAAGAGTTGCTTTCTAGTACCCTTCGCTTTAGTTTTAGTTTTGATACAACAGAGGAAGAGATTGACTATTGTCTGCAGGAGCTAGCGAAGCTTCTGCCTGTGCTTCGCCGGTATGTCCGCCGGTAGAGGTGTATAAAAAGGAGGATTATATCATCCATGTTTCATGCTTTTTTAGTTAAATACGGAGAGATTGGAGTAAAGGGAAAGAATCGCTATGTCTTTGAGGATGCCTTGATTGCCCGCATCAAACATGTATTGTATCCGGTAGAAGGCACGTTTCAGGTGACAAAAGACCAGGGGCGTGTCTATGTGGAAGCAGTTGGTGCATTTGACTATGAGGAGACGGTTGCCGCCTTACAGAGGGTGTTTGGCGTTGTAGGCATCTGTCCGGTGGTAAAGATTCCCAACCAGGATATCGAAGGCTTGCAAAAAGAAGTGCTCTCTTATATGCATCAGATGTATGAAAATGCAACGAAAAGCTTTAAAGTTCATACCCGCCGTGTAAATAAGCGCTATGCACTGAATTCCATGGAAGTCAGTGCAGCGATTGGCGAGAAGATTTTGCAGGAATTTCCGGGGCTTAGAGTCGATGTGCATGAGCCAGAACTAATATTGCATATTGAGCTTCGCAACTATATCTGCATCTATTCAGAGATACTGCCGGGGCCTGGCGGGATGCCGCTTGGAACAAACGGACGTTCGATGCTTCTTCTGTCTGGTGGGATTGACAGTCCGGTGGCCGGGTATATGGTGGCAAAGCGCGGGGTCTGTATTGATGCGGTCTATTTTCATGCGCCACCCTATACCAGTGAGCGGGCAAAGCAGAAGGTTGTGGATTTGGCAAAGAAGGTTGCAAGGTACACCGGGGCGATTCGGCTGCATGTGATTAATTTTGCCGAGATTCAGATGTATATTTATGATACATGTCCACATGATGAGCTGACAATACTGATGCGGCGTTATATGATGCGGATTGCAGAGAAGATTGCCATGGATACCGGATGCTTGGCACTGATTACAGGAGAGAGTATTGGACAGGTGGCAAGCCAGACGGTGCAGAGCATCGCAGCGACTAATGATGTCTGTACACTTCCGGTTTTTCGTCCGCTGATTGCTTTTGATAAAGAAGATATTGTGACAATTGCAAAGAAGATTGATACGTATGAGACGTCGATTCTGCCATATGAGGACTGCTGTACGACATTTGTGGCGAAACATCCGGTGACAAAGCCACGTGTGGATGTGATTCGGCGCTCAGAAGAGGCGCTTATGGGACAGATTGAAGAGATGGTAGAGCGGGCACTTGCAGAAGATGAAGTGATAGAGATTCGCTAGGTTAAGAAAGAAAAAAGGCAGCTGTTTTAGAATAAGAAACGGCTGCCTAGGACTGATATAACAGGGATTAGTCGACGATATAGGGAGCGAGAACAGAGAGAATCTCATCTGCGTTGCTCTCCGAATGGATATTGAGCTCGATGGGTTTTGATAAGTCAAGACTAAAGATGCCCATAATGGATTTGGCATCAATAACATAGCGACCGGATACAAGGTCAAAATCATTCTCGAACTTTGTGATTTCGTTGACAAATGCCTTGACTTTATCAATAGAATTTAAAGAAATATAAATGGTTTTCATGATTGGTTCCTCCTTAATAACTGTTTCTGTTCATAGTATCATATTAATGAGTAATAGAGAGAAAGTCAATGAAAAAATGGTAGAAAGGCAAAACGGGTATCATGCCTAGGGCCAGAAGAGGAGGAGAAGATGAGAAGGGCAGCTTTGCATAATCTGGGGTGTAAAGTAAATGCATATGAGACAGAAGCGATGCGGGAGATGCTGGTGGCACATGGGTATGAGATTGTCTCTTTTGAAGATATAGCAGATGTCTATGTGATTAATACTTGCAGTGTAACCAATATAGCAGATAGAAAGTCCAGACAGATGCTACATCGGGCGAAGAAGAAGAACCCGGAGGCGATTGTGGTTGCAGCAGGGTGTTATGTGCAGGCAGCAGGAGAGGAACTTTTAAAAGATGGAGCAGTGGATATACTGATTGGGAACAATGAGAAGGAAAAGCTTCTTGAGGTTTTAGAGTCCTATGAAAAAAGGGCAGCATTTGTACATGATTTGACACATGAGAGACGATATGAGAAGCTTGAGATTGAGCGGGCAACGGAGCATACAAGGGTGTATGTAAAGATTCAGGATGGATGTGACCAGTTCTGCAGTTATTGTCTGATTCCTTATACAAGAGGAAGGGTAAGGAGCAGGGGACTTTTGGATATTCTAGAGGAAGTTAAAAGACTTGCCCAAAATGGATATCAGGAAGTGGTACTGACAGGGATTCATCTGGATTCGTATGGCAGGGATTTAGAAGAAGATACACATCTTTTGCGCGTGATAGAAAAGATTGCGCAGGTGGAGGGGATTCGCAGGATTCGGCTTGGCTCTTTGGAACCTCGGATTATGACAGAGGAATTTGTTAAAGGTTTGTCAAAGGTTCAGAAGCTTTGTCCCCATTTTCATCTGTCTTTACAGAGTGGATGCGATAAGACACTGCAAAGGATGAACCGAAAGTATACAACGCAGGAATTTCGAAAGTGTTGCGAAAGGCTTCGGCGGTATTTTGATAATCCGGCGCTTACTTCGGATGTGATTGTGGGATTTCCGGGGGAGACAGAGGAGGAATTTGCAACGACAGAGGCATTTTTAAGAGAAATCTGTTTCTATGAGACGCATGTGTTTAAATTTTCCAGAAGAAAAGGAACACGGGCAGACCGGATGGAAGGACAGGTAGAAGAGATGGAGAAGACAAGGCGCAGTGAGGTGCTTCTTGACCTTACTAAGAAGATGAGCAGGGCTTATCGGGAGCGGCTTATAGGCAGTATACAAGAAGTTTTGATAGAGGAGACACACCGAATCGAAGGCCTGGTCTGTCAGGTGGGACATACAAAAGAATATGTGAAAGTAGCAGTGCCTTGTGAAGCGTCTTTATCCAATCGGATAGTACAGATTCAGGTGGACAGAATGTTAGATGAGGAGACACTTTGCGGAGATTTTGCGAACTTGGAAAAAGGTGCCGGAAAATAAACATTGAATTTACCGTCAGATTATAGTAAACTAAGGGTATACTACAGTTGAGGACGTGACACTATGAAAAAATTGGAGAACACACAGTATTTTAAAATTCAATCGGACCAGGAGCTAAAGGTCTCGGAAGTACTACAGCTTGTATATCAGGCGATGACAGAGAAAGGGTATGACCCCGTGAATCAGATTGTGGGTTATATTATGTCCGGGGACCCAACCTATATTACCAGCCATAAAGGAGCGAGAAGCCTGATTATGAAGGTGGAGCGCGATGAATTGGTAGAAGAGCTTCTAAGGGTCTATGTGGAGAAGACAGTAAAGGAATGATAAGATGAGAATCATGGGGCTTGATTACGGCGCTAAGACCGTCGGCGTCGCCATTAGTGATGCGCTTCTTCTGACTGCTCAGGGCGTAGAGACGATTTGTAGGACGCAGGAGAATAAGCTGAGGAAGACGCTTGCAAGGATTAAGTCACTGTGTGAGGAGTATGAAGTAACAGAGATTGTATTGGGTTTTCCAAAAAATATGAATAATACAATAGGGGACAGGGCTGAGAAATCGCTGGAATTTGCAGAGATGCTTAAGAAGCGGACAGGTCTGCCTATTGTTATGTGGGATGAACGTCTGACAACCGTAGAAGCTACCCGTACGCTGATAGAAAGTGGCGTGCGAAGAGAAAAAAGAAAAGAATACGTGGACAAGATTGCAGCGGTATTTATTCTGCAGGGCTATTTGGATGCAAAAAGCATAAGGGAGTGAACAGCGATGGAAAAACTGGTATTCCAGAATGAACAGGGCGAAGATGAGGAGTTCTATATTGTAGAACAGACAAGAATGGGTGGCAGAAATTATCTTCTTGTGGCGGATTCTGAAGATGAAGATGCCGAGTGCCTGATTCTAAAGGATACTGCTGCGGATGAGGAGAGTGTCAGCCTCTATGAGGTCGTGGAAGATGAGGCGGAGCTAGATGCTTTGTTAGCGGTCTTTGGCGAGCTTTTAGAAGATGTAAGGCTGGAGAGGTAAGATGCAGTTAGACAGAGAGAAATTTATACGGTTGCTTCGGGAGAAAGGGCTTAAAGTAACGACACAAAGGCTCGCGGTGCTGACAGCGCTTTCTAAGAAGCAGGACAGTCATCTGACTGCGGAGGAGATTTATGAACTGGTAAAGGTGGAGAGTCCCGATATTGGGCTGGCTACCGTATATCGGACAATCCAGATGCTGCTGGAGTTGAAAATCGTGGATCGCATCTATTTGGACGATGGTTATGTGCGTTATGAACTGGGGCATGTGTACGAGGATGAGGACAGTCATCACCACCACCATCTGATTTGTGTGAAATGTGGCCGGGTTATGTCTTTTCAGGGAGATTTAATGGAAGAATTTGAGAAGAGAATGGAAGAAAAGACCGGATTTTTTATTCAGGATCACGATGTGAAACTCTATGGTTACTGCGTGGATTGTCAAAAAGACGTTGACGTGAAGTAAACAGGAGGTTATTTTTTGAAAAATGTAAACAATTCTAAATTAAGAGTCATTCCGTTGGGCGGACTGGAACAAATCGGAATGAATATGACTGCCTTTGAATTTGAAGACAGTATTATCGTCGTGGACTGCGGGCTTGCATTTCCAGAGGATGATATGTTAGGCATTGACCTAGTCATCCCGGATATTACGTATTTAAGACAAAATATAGAGAAAGTCAAAGGGTTTGTGATTACCCATGGTCATGAGGACCATATCGGAGCATTACCTTATATTTTAAAAGAAATCAATGTACCAGTCTATGCCACAAGACTGACGATTGCCTTAATCGAAGGTAAATTAAAAGAACACAATATGCTTCGCACCACCAAACGGAAGGTGGTCAAACATGGGCAGTCCATTAATCTTGGACTGTTTCGGATTGAATTTATCAAGACCAATCACAGTATTGCAGATGCCTCTGCACTGGCTATCTATTCGCCGGCAGGGATTGTTGTGCATACAGGTGATTTTAAAGTGGATTATACGCCAGTCTACGGCGACAGCATTGATTTGCAGCGTTTTGGTGAGATTGGCAAGAAGGGTGTACTGGCTTTGATGTGCGACAGCACCAATGCCGAGCGGCCAGGCGTTACGATGTCAGAAAAGAGCGTGGGACGCACGATGGATGCACTCTTTACAGAGCATTGTAATTCGAGAATTATCGTGGCAACATTTGCATCCAATGTCGACCGTGTGCAGCAGATTATCAATTCTGCTTACAAACATAACAAAAAGGTCGTGGTGGAAGGCCGCAGTATGGTCAATGTTATCACAACAGCGACAGAGCTTGGCTATATCAGGATTCCTGAGAATACACTGATTGATATTGAACAGCTTAACAGTTATCCCCCGGAGGCGACCGTTCTGATTACAACTGGCAGCCAGGGAGAATCGATGGCAGCGCTTTCAAGGATGGCACAGAATCTTCATAGAAAAGTGCATATTATGCCAAATGATACGGTTATCTTTAGCTCCAATCCGATTCCAGGCAATGAAAAGGCGGTTTCAAAGGTTATCAATGAACTTTCTGCCAAAGGTGCGAATGTAATTTTCCAGGATGCCCATGTGTCAGGACATGCCTGTCAGGAGGAGATTAAGCTTATCTATTCTCTGGTGCATCCAAAGTATGCGATTCCAGTACACGGCGAATATCGCCATCTTAAAGCGCAGGCGTCTCTAGCAAGGCAGCTTGGAATTGAGAAAGAGCATATCTTTGTCTTGCAGTCCGGAGATGTGATAGAGATGGACGAAGAGTCCGCAGCAGTAGTCGATAAAGTCCATACCGGAGCAGTCTTTGTGGATGGGCTTGGCGTGGGTGATGTAGGCAATATTGTGATGCGTGACAGACAGCATCTGGCAGAAGATGGTATTATGATTATCGTCTTGACACTAGAAAAAGGCAGCAATATGCTCTTGTCAGGACCTGATATTGTCTCTAGGGGATTTGTCTATGTCAGAGAGTCTGAAGATTTGATGGAGCAGGCCCGTGCAGTGGTCTACGATGCCGTAGAGAAGTGCTTAGACCGCAATATTACCGATTGGGGCAAGATGAAAAATGTGATGAAAGATGCACTTGGAGACTATATCCGTAAAAAAACAAAGAGAAATCCGATGATTTTACCAATTATAATGGAAGCATAGCGACGATTTTTGGATAAACTAATCATACAAGAAGATAAAATGGAAGTGGGTAGTGAATAATGGATAGAATCAATGATAAGTTAGAAGAACTGGTTCTCGCCATTTTGGAGAGTCCAGAATATCAAGAACTTCAAAAAGTAGAAGCAGAAGTAATCTCAACACCTGGTCTTACAGAGCAAATCAAGGAATTTTGTTGGAAGAATTACGAATTGCAAAACAGTGAAGAAGAAGATTTGTATGAAAGAATGGAAGAGTTTGAAAAAGAATACCAGGAATTTCGCAGCAATCCGGTGGTTACTGCATATCTAGAGCAGGAGCTGAAAATGTGCCGGATGCTTCAGGCCATCAATGCTAGGATTACCAATGCTATAGAGTTGGTTCTCTAGTCAGTGGTGGTTTACACACGAAGCCATACAAGGAGACATAAGAAGATGGATGTACAAAAGGTGATGCTGTCAGCTGGACTATTTATCTTAAGATTATCGCTTATCATCCTGGTCGTGATAGGTATTTTCCGATTGGGAGAATATTCTTATTATTTCGGCTATAGCCTCATCTCGGACACGTCCGTAGATGCGCCGCCTGGAAAAGATATCAGCATGAACTTACGTTCGGATATGACGGTCAAAGAGGTGGCAAAGCTTTTAGAGCGCAAAGGACTGATTAAGGATGATACTATCTTTCAGATTCAGTTAAAGCTCAATGATTTTGAAGATAAATTAATGCCGGGAAGCTATGTACTCAATACTTCTATGACAGCAAAGGAGATTATGAACGTGCTGTCTGGGGAAGAAGAGGAAGAAGAGGATGAGGAAGAATGATTGTCGATGACAGAATGAGAGCCTATATCAATTCCTTAAATCCTGGCAATACCGAACTTTTGGAGGAGATTGAAAGAGAAGCTGTCAAAGCGTATGTGCCGATTATCAGGCGGGAGATGCAGAGTTTTTTAAAATTTCTCTTAGCTTCTGTTAAGCCTTATCGGATACTAGAAGTAGGAACAGCGATTGGATTTTCAGCGCTTTTAATGAGTGAATATGCACCAGAAGGCTGTCAGATTACAACGATTGAGAATTACGAAAAAAGGATTCCGATTGCACGGGAAAATTTTATCCGGGCGGGGAAAGAAAAGCAGATTACACTGCTTTTTGGAGATGCCCTTAAGATTTTACAGGGATTAGAAGAGACAGAGTCTTTTGACTTTATCTTCTTAGATGCAGCCAAAGGACAGTATCTTTCTTATCTGCCGGAAGTTGTAAGACTGTTGTCTCCTGGTGGGATTCTTTTGTCGGACAATGTGCTGCAGGATGGAGACATTATAGAGTCTCGTTTTGCAGTGGAGAGAAGAAATCGCACGATTCATGCAAGAATGCGGGAATATCTGTATCAGTTGACACACAGAGAAGATTTGACAACTTCGATTCTGCCACTTGCAGACGGAGTGACAGTCAGTGTAAAGAGAGGAATCGTATGAGAGAGCTTCCAGAACTATTAATACCGGCAAGCAGCTTAGAAGTATTAAAGATTGCAGTGATTTTCGGAGCAGATGCGGTCTATATCGGCGGAGAAGCTTTTAGCCTTCGTGCAAAGGCCAAAAATTTTTCAATGGAAGATATAGAAGAAGGTATCCGCTTTGCACATGCCCATCAGGTCAAAGTATATGTGACTGCCAATATTTTGGCACACAATCAGGATATTGTGGATGCAAGAGAATATTTTTCTGAACTAAAGCGTATTGGGCCAGATGCTTTGATTATCTCGGACCCAGGTCTCTTTTTGGTAGCGAAAGAGGTCTGTCCAGAGATAGAGATTCATATTTCGACCCAGGCTAACAATGTCAACTATATGACCTTTCGCTTCTGGCATCAGCAGGGCGCAAAACGCGTGGTAACAGGCAGGGAACTGTCTCTAAAAGAAATTGCCAAGATTCGTTCAGAGATTCCACATGAGATGGAGATTGAGACTTTTGTACACGGAGCCATGTGTATCTCCTATTCAGGGCGGTGCCTATTAAGCAACTATTTTACAGGTCGGGACGCCAATCAGGGAGCATGTACGCATCCTTGTCGCTGGAAATATGCCGTGGTTGAGGAGAAGCGTCCAGGCGAATATCTGCCAGTCTATGAGAATGAACGAGGGACTTTTCTCTTTAATTCAAAAGATTTGTGTATGATTGAACATCTGCCAGACTTGATTGAGGCTGGTGTGGATAGTTTAAAGATTGAGGGGCGGATGAAGACGGCTCTCTATGTGGCGACTGTGGCGCGTACCTATAGAAAAGCGCTGGATAGCTATAAAAAAAGCCCACAGCTGTATCAAGAGCAGATGCCCTGGTATCTAGACCAGATTTCCAACTGTACCTATCGACAGTTTACCACTGGATTTTTCTATGGCAAACCAAGCGAGGAGGCGCAGATTTATGACAATAACACATATATCAAAGAATATACGTATCTTGGGATTGTAGGTGATATAGACAGCGAGGGGCGTTTTTGCCTAGAACAGCGCAACAAATTTTCAGTGGGCGAGACGATTGAGATTATGAAGCCAGATGGCAGAAATATAGAGACTATCGTGGAAGCTATCTTTAATGAAAGAGGCGAAGCACAGGAAAGTGCGCCGCACTCCAAGCAGCAGCTGTTGGTAAAACTCTCTATCTGCCCGGATAAGATGGACATATTAAGAAGACAGGAATCTTAAGAACTTTAAAATAAGATGTAGGTGGAAAGGCACTTTCAGGCGGATTTTACATAGACTGTAATAAATCCGTACTGAGGTGTCTTTCTTTGAAGGCTTTTCCAAAACCTCTTACGGCGGGAGAAGAAAAAGAATATTTGCTGAGGTATAAGAAAGGGGACAAAAAGGCGCGGCAAGTTCTGATAGAATACAACCTACGCCTTGTGGCTCATATCGTAAAAAAATACCAATCATCTGAAGATGATATGGAGGAACTAATCTCAATTGGCACGATTGGACTGATTAAAGCAGTGGATACATTCAATCATGAAAAAGCCAGTAAACTTGCAACCTACGCGGCAAGGTGTGTGGAAAATGAGATTCTGATGTATATGCGAGTAAAGAAAAAACTACAACGGGAATCGTCCTATTATGAGCCTATCGGCACTGACAAAGAAGGCAATGAGATTCAACTCCTAGACATTATGGAGAGCAAAGAGCCTACAGCGCTAGAGCAGATTGGACTAAAAGACGATACCAAAAAAGTCTATCACCTTCTAGGAGAAGTCCTCTCCGAGCGGGAACGTCAAGTTGTGATTATGCGATATGGATTGTACCATGGCAGGGAGTATACGCAGAGGGAGATTGCCAAGAAGCTTGGGATTTCTCGGTCGTAATTATCTGCTATTATAGGGATAAAGTTAGGAAAGGCGTTGGATGGTCTTTCGCTTTATCCCTATTTTTATACCCTATTTACCTAAGAAAAACTATCTAAACATATCTTACCACAAAATACCCTTCAGGTATACCGTTATGTCTGGAAAAACGGATAAAAAATGAAAGGAGAACAGGAATGGCTAAAATTATTGCAGTGATGAACGAGAAAGGAGGAACAGGTAAGTCTGCTACAGCTACTACACTTGCATATTTATTAGCAAAAAGAGGAAAGAAAACCGCTTTGATTGACTTTGATGGCCAAGGACATTCTAGTATTATCTATGGTGTAAAAAACATTAATAAGTTAGAGATAACTATTAATACTTTGCTTCAAAAAGTGATAGCAGATGAAACATTACCAGAGCTAGAAAGTTATGTAATAAAACATAAGAGCGGAGTAGAAGTGATTCCTTCCAATTCCCAGTTATTCACATTGGAAAGAAATCTATGTAATGTGGATTTTAGGGAACGGATATTATCTCAGTATGTAGATACCATTAGAGAGCAATATCAATATGTGATTATTGATTGTATGCCTCAGATGGGAACTCCAATGATTAATGTGATGATGTGTGCAGACAGTATTGTTGTTCCCACACAGGCAGAGCTACTGTCTATACAAGGACTAGCAGAACTGATGAAACATTATCAGATTATTCAGAAGAATAGTAACCATAAACTGAAAGTTGAAGGTATACTGATTACTATGGATTCTCCGCACACGATTGTCTCTACGCAAGTTATGGAGCTAATAGAGCATGGTTTTGCTGGTGCTGCACCAATCTTTAAGACTCATATTCCACGCTCTATCAAAGTTGCAGAAGCAGTGTTGTATCACAAGACAATTTGTGAATTTATGCCAAAGAATCCAGCTGCGGTAGCTTATGAAAAATTTACAGACGAGCTTTTGGATGGAGAGGAAATGGAGGTGTGTGCTGTTGGGTAAACCCAAAGTCCATTTAGAAGACTTTAATGATATGTTGAACTTTGAATTAGAACAGACACAAGAAAGAATGTTAGAAATGGAGTTTTCAATGATGGAGCCATTTCCGAATCACAAGTTTAAGTTATATGAAGGACAACAACTGATGGATATGGTAGAGAGCATCCGACAATGTGGTATCTTGCTTCCTATTATCCTCTGGCACACAAAAGATGAAAGATATATTATTTTAAGTGGCCATAATCGTTGTAATGCTGCACGTCTTGTAGGACTGAAAAAAGCTCCAGTTATTATTAAAGAAGATTTAACCTATGAAGAAGCAGTACTAATTGTAACCGAAAGCAATCTTCGACAGCGTTCTTTTGGGGATATGAGTCATTCTGAAAGAGCATATTGTCTTGCACAACACTATGATGCACTAAAGGCACAAGGAAAAAGAAATGACCTTTTAAATGAGATAGAAATACTCATAAACCCGCATATATCAGGGGGAGATTCAACTTCTGTTCAATGTGAACAGAAGTTGGAAAACCGTGAAAAAGTGGGACAAGAATATGGATTGTCAGCAAGTAAAGTAGGACGCTATATAAAAATAGCATCTTTGATAGAGCCTTTACTTACATATGTGGATAGTGGTGAAATTCCATTTCTAGCAGCCTATAATCTATCTTTTATAGAAGATACGAAAAAGCAAGAGAAAATTGCAGAACTTATGGAGGCTAATCACTATAAAATAAATATAAAGAAAGCAGAAGTTTTGCGCAATTACTATGAAACACAAAAATTAAAGGATGCAGTTATTATACAAATACTTTCTGGTGAGAAAACAAAAAAACCAAAATCCAATAGAGTACAGTCTTTTAAAGTAAAACCAGCAGTAATTACCAAATATTTTACTGTTGACCAAAGTAGTAAAGAAATTGAAGATATTATAGAGCAGGCATTAGCATTGTACTTTGAAAATAAAAAGGAGGGAACAGCTTGAATAGAGCGACCAGTCTAGCAGAACTTTACAAAAAGTCCGTACAAGAATATACAAAAACACCGGAAGAATGGAAAGGACTGTTATCTTGTGTCGCTCGGTTTTACAAACATTCTTTTGACAATGCAGTGCTTATTTATACACAGAAGCCAGATGCCACACAACTAGGAACTTTTGATGAGTGGCATGATAGACGAATAGGACGTAGCATTAATAAAGGCGCGAAAGGCATTGCAGTGATTGATATGATAAACCCCAAAGCCAGTCTAAAATATCTTTTTGATTTTAAAGATACAAATGGCGATGAGCAATCTTATCAAAACTTGTTGAAATATTTATGGAGTTTGGATAAAGAATATTATCCAGATATTTTAAAGCAATTTTACAAAAAATATCATACCCCAATATCTAATATGGAAACTTGTCTTTATAATCTAGCAAGCAAATTTGTAAGAGATATGCTTCTACCTTATATGGAAGAATTTGAGATTAGAGATGAAACAAGTCCTCTTTATGGAATGCCAGAGAACTCAGTAAAAGCAGAGTTTTTAGAAATGGTAATGGAAAGTGTTGTATATATTGTATTTTCCAAATGTGGACTCTCCAAGGAGATGCTTGGCAGTAATAGTTTTGAAAATATCAGTAATTATAATAATCTTTCGCTTTTTATGGCGCTTGGAAACTGTTCTGTTTCTATTGCAAGAGCTATTTTGAGAGAGGTTTATCAAGAAATCCAAAACATTAATATAGAAAGGAGTAGAAAACATGAGGACAAAACCATTAATGAAGTTCACATACCAACAGGGAATAGACGGGATGATGTATCCGAATATCCAGATATCAAAGAACCTTCAGAACGATATAGAGCCAGTAGGGCGATTCGGCAGCCAGTGGAAAGATTATATGATGGAGAAGTATCCCCATCGCTTGTCGGAACTAATCGCCCAAGGAAGGCTGAACGAAATCATTCTGCAGATAGACAAAGAAGCAGAGCATCAGAAAGAAATTCTGATAAAGGAATTGTTAAAAGCGTGGCCAATACCAGATACCGAGGAGACAATGAAGCGAGCAGGATACCTGAAGATGATAACCAAGGAAGCAGAAGAAATGGTGATGGAGGAGATAGT
>Ga0137308_102276_pt1 | contig 13430 bp, 11 predicted proteins | sample Inofrocosms_June_FD_97181 | JGI IMG/M metagenome (GOLD analysis project Ga0137308, IMG submission 97181) | Mouse cecal microbial communities from Vienna, Austria - N-Acetylneuraminic and N-Acetylglucosamine D2O microcosms_June | ecosystem: Host-associated > Mammals > Digestive system > Large...
TGGCCAAAGGAGCCATTATTGATTATTATCAAGATACTATGCTTATTCCTAACGGAAACACGGCGAAATGGGATCTGATCGATCATAAAGGCGCGGCAGCGGTAGTGGCGGTGCGCGATGACGGGAAGCTGTTGATGGTTCGTCAATATCGTAATGCATTGGAAAGGGAAACATTGGAAATCCCTGCAGGAGGGTTGAACGGAAGGGAAGAACCTACTATGGATGCGGCAAAGCGAGAGCTGGAGGAAGAGACGGGCTATGTCTGCGGAAGTATGGAGCTGCTTAATTCTATTTATACTACAGTGGCCTTCTGCAACGAGAAGATTGATATTTATTTGGCAAAAGATTTAAAAACAGGGAAACAGCATTTGGATGAGGACGAATTTCTGAATGTGGAGGCATATTCCTTGGAAGAATTAAAACAAATGATTTTTGACTGCAAAATACAGGATTCTAAAACCATCTGCGGAATTCTGACTTATGCGGCAAAACACGTATCATCAACATAAGAATACAGCTTGAACCATACCATGCATAGGGTGGACAATGGCAGCATAGGATAAGTGTGAAGGAAATCACTAAGCTCGAAAAGACCTCGCTAAGTGATTTCACGCTCTGCGTAGCAGAGCTTCTTCACACGGAAGAACGCAAGAGCAGCGTTCTTCCAGACTTGCGCTGATTTATTGATTGTTTGTGCCGGCTGCATCGGCATTTCCGGAAGAATCGCTTGCGCGATTCTTCCGGACTTGCATCAATTCATAAATTCTTTGTGCCGTATGGGTGGATGGGGGTATGGTTATGGTTCTGGCTGGGAAAAAATTGAGCTCATGCAGGATTCCCGTATTGCAGCTTTTTATGGCAGGATTTTTGCTGGGAATCCTTATCATGAAGGTTGGAGAGAGCAGTTTGCTGGGAAAAACAGGATTATTTGATGAGAATGTATTGTATCACATGAAATACATGACCATTGACAGCAATGCTCTTTTTTATTATGTCTTGAGAAAAAGGTTGTTGACGGTTTTGATTTTAGCTGTGCTATCCACTACATATTTGGGAATGGCGGTTTGTGCGGGAACGGCACTCTGGTATGGGACAGCCACGGGAGGGCTGCTGGCGGCGATGGTGATCAGGTACGGCATAAAAGGAATTCTGTTGGCGGCAGCGAGCTTATTCCCACAGTATCTGATTTATTTTCCGGCAATTTTTTCCCTTTTGGTGTGGGGAGAAAGCGTATATGGAAGTATCTATCGCAGGATCGGCGGTGAAACAGAGAAAAATATTTGGATGAAAAAAATGGGGCAGCTTGCGGCCGTCATCGGAATGACTGTGGCAGGCTGCGCCCTTGAAGGATATGTAAATCCGGAGATATTTATGAGCTTGCTGAAGATTTTCTGAATACCATGCAAAAACGATAAAGAAGAAACGCCGTATTTCACATTATTCATATTCCGCAATATCGTATATTAACTTTTCGGAAGCCTCCCAGCCCAGACAGGGATCCGTAATGGATTTGCCATAGATGCCGTCACCTATCTTCTGACAGCCTTCCTCAATGTAGCTTTCAACCATAACGCCCTTTACAAGGTTATAGATATCATGATTCAGCTTGCGGCTGTGCATCACTTCTTTGACGATTCGAATCTGTTGTTCAAATTGTTTTCCCGAGTTGGAATGATTGGCATCAATAACGCATCCGGGATGCTTTAAATCCATTTTTCCATACATTTCAAGCAGCAGGTTCAGATCCTCATAGTGGTAATTGGGGATGTTGCTGCCATGCTTATTCACTGCGCCCCGTAAAATAGTGTGGGTCAAGTCATTGCCCGAGGTCTGTACCTCCCAGCCCCTGTAAGTAAAAGAATGGGGATGCTGAGCCGCGTAAACAGAGTTCAGCATAACGGACAAGTCTCCGCTGGTGGGATTTTTCATGCCCGCAGCTACATCAAAGCCGCTGACGGTCAGACGGTGCTGCTGATCTTCCACGGAACGGGCGCCGATGGCGACGTAAGAGAGAATATCGGACACATAGCCCCAATTTTCGGGATAGAGCATTTCGTCCGCAGCAGTCAGGCCGGTTTCGGAAATGGCGCGGATGTGCATTTTTCTCATGGCAATCAATCCGGCAAGAAAATCCGGCTTCTTTTCGGGATCCGGCTGATGGACGATTCCCTTGTAGCCTTCGCCGGTAGTCCGGGGCTTGTTGGTATAGATTCTGGGAATCAGAATCAGCTTGTCTTTCACCTTCTCGTTTACTTTGGAAAGCCGGCTGATGTAATCGCAGACGGAATCTTCGTTATCTGCGGAACAAGGACCGATTATGACTAAAAATTTTTTGCTTTTTCCGGTCAATACATCCCTGATTTCGGCATCTCTCTGTGCTTTGACTTTGGAAAGTTCTTCGGGAATAGGATGCTGCTGCCGGATTTCTTCCGGAGAGGGAAGCTTTTGTATAAATTTGAAACTCATAATAAATTCATCCTTTCTGTGTTCTGCTGTTTCACGGCTGAACTGCGGTTCTGCATGATTGCAAAAATTTGAACAGCTGTCTGAATCGCTGTCCGTTAACTGATCAGAGATTGCACCTATGCAGTTGGCAGGATATTATTGTATGGCTTTTATGATACGATAGTATAAATCATATTATCAATATCTGCAATATTCATTTTTCCGATAATATTGTTTTTGCTATGAGTTAAACTCTGATTGATGCCGGATAAGGATAAATCCAAGTTTGCGGAAAGTAACGAAAAAAAGGCGTTCCCCAAAGAGGATGCCGTAGGCAAGGCATTCTGTCTGAGGAAAGTGGAACTCTGCCTTTCTGTTGGATTATATTTCTTTAAACAGTTTTTTCCCCAAAAGTCCTATGAACCAAAGGCTTGAAGCCTATCTTTTCATAAAATGTATTGCCACCGCCAGTCATGTGCGTTGCACCTAAGGGTCTAAGCCTTCCATAATGCTCTGAAAGTGTCGCTGCTGCCAAGCCTTTCTTTCGATGCTTTGAAATAGTACAGAGTGGTTCCATACAAGCAAGGTGATTTTCCACCACATATCTGCATAACAGACATACGCCGCCTAAGGCAACCTCACTTGCTATAAATTTTACATTTTCACTGGGACTTGCTGTATTTGGCATATTATACTGCTTGACAAGAGGAGCGGAGCAGGGTATATTTAAAATGAGAACGGTTCTCAAAATATAACGTAACAAAAAACAGGGTTTTGCATAGGATACTCATAATAGAACGGAATTGTTGTGAAAGGGATGGATTAATGGCAGATATTATTATTATTACCGTGCTGGCGGTTGTTGTTTTCTTTATTGTGCGCAATCAGCTTGGGAAGCTGCGTAAAGGCCAATGCGGCAAGGGCTGCGGGGGGTGCTGCGGCGGTTGTAACGGCAGCTGTGAAGTCCAGGCGAAAAGAGCAGAAGACTGAAAGGACATTTTTATATGTCCTTTTTAAATATTTTTCTTTTCGAAAAATGTGTAATATGATATACTGATGGAGAAGTATCAAAAAGCAGGATATAGAATTAGAGGTAAAGATGGTATTATGCCGGAAAACGGAGGCATTACTGCCGAACAAAAGCGCAGGCGTGTGCAGCGGCTGAAAAAATGTATCGTCCTGATGCTGATGCTGACAATAACTGTACCTATTGGGCTGTGTTTGTTCTTATTTATCAGGGTTCACAGCCTGAACAAGACATTGGACATGTTGTTGTTACAGGTGGAGAGCCTGACTGGAGCTGTCGATGAACAGCAGCAGCGGATGGAAGAATTGATATCGGAGCTTCAGGCATATGCCAGCGAGAGCGCAGCTGTCAACAAATGGTCGGGCACCGGGTATGAACAATTGAATAGTGATGGGGCGGAATTGTCGGATCCGGATCAACTGCAGCAGTCGGGAACGTCGGAACAGACTCTACACAAGGTATATTTGACATTTGATGATGGTCCAAGTATTTATACACAGGATATTTTGGAGATATTGGACAGATATGATGTCAAAGCTACTTTTTTTGTGGTAGGAAAGGAGTCTGATGCGGAGAAGGAAGCTTTGACTATGATTGTGGAAGGCGGACATACTTTGGGTATGCACAGTTTTAGTCATAAATATGCGGAAATATATCAATCGGTGGAAGACTTTGCGAATGATTTTGTGAAACTGCAAAGTTATCTTTACGAAGTTACCGGTGTCGAAAGTATGGTATATCGTTTTCCCGGAGGAAGTTCAAATACTGTCAGTGATATTGATATGTGGGAGTTTGCCGATTATCTGGAAAGCCAGAATGTGCAGTTTTACGATTGGAATATTTCTTCGGGGGATGCGGCAAAAACACTTCTCTCCGTAGACACGCTGGTCAGGAATTGTACATCGGGAATAGAAGAAAATGAGACTTCCATTATACTTATGCATGATTCTGCGGACAAGTCTACTACGGTGGAGGCGTTACCCATAATTATCGAGAAAATTTTAGCAATGGAGGATACCGTTATTCTTCCGATTACGGAGGATACCGTACCTGTTCAACATATAAACTGATAAATGAATGATCGGAGGAGCAAATTAACATGGGTTTTTTCTCGGATTTGAGAGAGGATTTATCGCAGGCTGTCAATGAACTTCTGCCTGCCGGAGAGCATACTATGTCCGGCAAGGAGAAGGAAACAGAGAAATCAACTGTTTGGGCGGCAGCGGATACAAAGGAGAGAGCAGCAGAGAAAATACCGGAAAAGCCGACTTTTTCTTTGGAAGAGATGCTGGAGAATATTGACAATGTTAAGTTGGACGAGGAAGATTTGGCGGTTGCTGAGGATTCTTTGATTAGAGAATCTGAGCCGGATGAGGGAGCAGGGTTAACGGCAGAAGATGCTGCTGCGGCAAAGTTCATTTCGGATTATTTCTCGTCGGAGGAGCTACGGTTTACAGAGCAGGATGAAGTAATATCGAAAGAACAGCCGGAAGAGGAGACGGTATCGGAAGAGTATCAGGAAGCGGAATGGCCGGAGGCGGAGACGGTATCGGAAGAGCAACCGGAAGCGGAATGGCCGGAGGCGGAGACGGTATCGGAAGAGCAACCGGAAGTGGAATGGCCGGAAGAGGAGACGGTTTCGGAAGAGCAACCGGAAGCGGAATGGCCGGAAGAGGAGACGGTTTCGGAAGAGCAATCGGAAGTGGAATGGCCGGAAGAGGAGACGGTTTCGGAAGAGCAACCGGAAGCGGAATGGCCGGAAGAGGAGACAGTTTCGGAAGAGTATCAGGAAGCGGAATGGCCGGAAGAGGAGACGGTTTCGGAAGAGTATCAGGAAACGGAATGGCCGGAAGAGACTTTGCCGGAAGACATAATGTCAGAGGAAGCTTTGTCAGAAGACGTTCAAACGGAGAATTTTTTGGAAGAGAAAGCTTCGAAAGAAGAAACGGAAAAGAGTGCAATAATTGAAGATTCTGTGGACGAGCAATCGTTTGAAGGAATTATGGAGGAGGTTTCTACAGAGGAACAGACCGTGGATCTCTATACGCCGGAACACATTTTTACACAAGAAATAACATCGGAGAAATCCGAACCGGAAGAGGAAAGACCGGAAGAAACAGCATTGGAAAAAGCCGCACCGGAAGAGCAGCCGGTGCCGGAATATGAATTAACGGAAGAGGCACTGTCGGAAGACATGATGCCGGAGGAAGCATTGTCGGAAGGCGAATTAACGGAAGATGTTCTACCGGAGAAGTTCTTGGAAGAGAAAGCCTCGGAAGATGAGGCGGAAAAGAGTGAAACAATAGAAGAAAATTTCATGGACGAGCAATCGTTTGAAGGAACCATGGAGGAGGCTTCTGCAGAGGAACAGATCGCGGATTTCTATACGCCTGAACACATTTATACAGAAGAAATGGTATCGGAGGAAGCTTTGTCGGAAGAGGAAGTACCGGAAGAAACGGCATCGGAGGAAGCTTTGCCGGAAGAGGAAGTACCGGAAGAAACGGCATCGGAGGAATCCGCACCGGAAGAGGAAGTACCGGAAGAAACGGCATCGGAGAAATCTATGCCGGAAGATAATATATCGGACAATATAATGTCCGAAGCAATATTGTCGGAGGAGGTAGGTCAGGAAGAATCCTTGCCGGAGGAAAGCATTGCCGAACCAATCTTAACAAACGGACAGACAATGGAAGAAACCGAAGCGGACGAAGCTCCTGCAAGGGAAGAATCAAGTATGGAAGAGGAAGCCATAGAGAAGTCTGATGACATGAACCTGTGGACGGCTTTTCAAGAGCAAGTACAAAATTCAGAAAAGGAGATCATGGAAGGTATGGACACGTTAAGTATGACAGAAAATAATTGGGAACAAGAAAACAAAGGAGCTGAGAATTTAATGGAAACGATGGAGACTATGGAAGTGATGGAAGAGACAATGGAAACAACGGAAACCATGGAAGCAGTAGATGAGAAATTACCTGTAGACGAGACGGCGGTTATCACTGCTGCAATGGTAATCAAGGGTGATATTGCTACGGAAGGATCTATTGATGTTATCGGTACTGTAAACGGCAATATCGAGGCTCTTGGGAAATTGAACATTACAGGTCATATTATCGGTAATTCCAAGGCCGCTGAAATTTACGCGGAGGGCGCTAAGGTCAACGGTGAGATTTACAGTGACGGTGCCGTGAAAATCGGGGCAAGCTCTGTTATTATCGGAAACATTACCGCTACCAGCGCAGCGATTGCGGGTGCTGTAAAGGGTGACATTGATGTACAGGGACCTGTTATTTTGGATGCTACTGCAATTGTAATGGGCAATATTAAATCGAAATCCGTTCAGATTAATAACGGCGCCGTGATTGAAGGTATGTGCTCTCAGTGCTATGCAGATGTCAGCCCTACTACCTTCTTTGATGAATATAAGCTGGATCCTAGTAAAACTATGTAAAAATAAGGAGAATTTTCACAATGCGAAGGATTCTTTTGAAATTAAGCGGCGAGGCGCTTGCCGGTGGTAAAAAGACAGGATTTGATGAGGAAACCGTCAGAGGAGTTGCTCTTCAGGTAAAACAATTGGTGGAAGACAATATTCAGGTAGGAATCGTCATTGGCGGCGGCAATTTCTGGCGAGGCCGCACCAGTGAAAATATCGACCGAACCAAAGCCGACCAGATCGGTATGCTGGCCACTGTCATGAATTGTATCTATGTATCCGAGATATTCAGATCTTCGGGGATGTGCACCAGTATTCTGACGCCCTTTGAGTGTGGTTCCTTTACCAAACTGTTCTCAAAGGACAGGGCAAATAAATACTTTGCCGAGGGACAAGTGGTCTTTTTTGCCGGCGGTACGGGGCATCCGTATTTTTCCACGGATACCGGCGTAGTGCTCCGGGCGATTGAAGTAGAGGCGGAAGTGATTCTTCTGGCTAAAGCCGTGGACGGTGTCTATGATGACGACCCCAATAAGAATCCGAATGCAAGGAAATATGAAGAGGTTACGATTGATGAAGTCATCGAGAAGAATCTTCAAGTGGTGGATATGACAGCCTCTATTTTGGCAAGAGATAACAAAATGCCCATGTGGGTATTCGGACTGAATGAGGAAAACAGCATTGTCAATACCGTTCAAGGCAGATTTAACGGAACGAAGGTGCTGGTATAAAAAGGACAGGAAAGGAATAGACTATGGACGCAAGACTACAACTGTATGATGATAAGATGAAGAAGGCAATTGAATTCCTGACATCGGACTATGCGACCATTCGTGCGGGACGTGCCAATCCCCATGTTTTGGATAAAATCCGGGTAAATTATTATGGTACGCCTACGCCGATACAGCAGGTGGGCAATGTTACTGTGCCTGATCCCCGTATTATTCAGATAGCTCCGTGGGAGAAGACTCTGTTGAAAGAGATTGAGAAGGCAATAATGACCTCCGATCTGGGAATCAATCCTTCCAATGACGGAAGCGTGGTTCGGCTGGTATTCCCTGAATTGACCGAAGAGCGCAGAAAAGATTTGGTAAAGGACATTAAGAAAAAAGCAGAAGAAGGCAAGGTTGCTATCCGCAATATTCGAAGAGACGGAAATGATGCCTTTAAGAAGCTGTCAAAGGAAGACGTTTCTGAAGATGAGATCAAGCAGCTTGGAGAGGAGCTGCAGAAGCTTACCGATAAATATATTAAGGATATTGATAAGCTGATGGAAGAAAAATCTCAGGAAATCATGAAGGTTTAACAGCGGCAATAGAAAAGCGGGGGAGTGGACAAAAACGCTCCCCCTTTCCATATAGTATAAAAAGACCGTATTACATTTCGCTGAATATCTTGCCTGAATTTCCATCTGCGGCGTTAGATTCGTAGACGCACTCACCGCTGCGCCGCCGGAAATCTGCTTTACAGACTGAAAATTCATTCTGCACTATTTAGCTGAAAGTAATCCGGTCAGTACACGAGCACTTCATCCTGCCAGAAATTGAACTTTTAGACTGTCTGCTTCGCACCAATGCGTCGTAAAATTTCTAAACGATGCCGCTGCATCGCCGTCGAAGTTTTGTCTGGCGCTGGCACGAATCATGCAGCCCCAAAATCCGATTCCTGACAGGATGGAGCATACTCTAATGGTGATCTTTAACTTATGCGCTTTGTGCATACGGGAATACAATCATTTTTGCTGATAGATTGTTGTAGAATCCAAGATATTTAATGTTCCGGATTCTTTGCGGTTAGCAGCGGGAAAAATGGAGGGGATAACGCAGTATGAGCGAAGAATTAAAAATGCCGCAGCATGTGGCAATTATTCTGGACGGTAACGGCAGATGGGCGAAGGCAAAGGGAATGCCCCGTAATTACGGTCATGTTCAGGGTGCCAAGACCGTAGAGGTTATCTGCGAAGAAGCATATAAGATGGGAATTCAATATTTGACGGTATATGCTTTTTCCACGGAGAATTGGAACAGGCCGCAGGGCGAGGTGGATGCTTTAATGAAGCTGTTGCGCAATTATATGAAGACATGTCTCCAGACGGCGAAGAAGAACCGTATGTGCGTCAGAGTGCTGGGGGAGAAATCCCGTCTTGACGAGGACATCCGTACCAGAATAGAGGAATTGGAGAAGGCCACCAAGGATAACGACGGTCTTCATTTCCAAATTGCCATCAATTATGGAGGAAGGGATGAAATTGTCCGGGCTTCCAGAAAAATCGCGGAAAAGGTGGCCGCAGGAGAGATGAGACCGGAGGAAATTACGGAGACGGCTATAGGTAATTTCTTGGATACGGTCGGAGTGCCGGATCCTGATCTCTTGATCCGCACTTGCGACGAGCAGCGTATATCCAACTTTTTGTTGTGGCAGCTGGCCTATACGGAATTCTATTTCACACCTGTTCCGTGGCCTGATTTTACAAAGGAAGAATTGGTAAAAGCAGTGGAGGCATATAATCATAGAGACAGACGTTATGGTGGGGTGAAGGGGGAATAGTTCCATGTTTTGGACCAGATTGTTCAGCGGAATCATATTATTAGTGATCGCCATCGGCTCTATCTGGATTGGAGGGGCTGTTCTGACTGCCGTGCTACTTATCGTTTCCCTTGTGGGATACCGGGAGCTGACCAAAGCGCTGGGCGTGTCATCAGGAGAAAAAGGGGCGGCATCCATAGACAGTCCCTCTGCTAAAACTTCATTTTTTATTGTGCTTCCCAAGATTACTGCTATAGAATTTGTGGGACTGGCAGGTACAATATTGTATTACGGGATTCTGCAATTCAGCCTGATATCGGAGAACGGGCCTGCCGTATGGGTCAGTTCAACGGGAGCGGTGTGGCTTTGGGGCTGTATTGTGCTGGTCTTTTTGGCGATGCTGTTTGTCTATGTCTTCGCTTTTCCCAAATATCAGGCGGAACAGGTGGCGGCAGGATTTTTTGCGTTTGTGTATGCCCCTGTCATGCTGTCCTTTATCGAGCTGACAAGAATGGATGCAATCGGTATTGTGACCGTGTGGTTTATCTTGATTAGTTCATGGGGCTGTGATACCTGTGCCTATGTGGTGGGAAAATTGATTGGCAGGAAGAAAATATTTCCTGTTTTGAGTCCTAAGAAATCTTTGGAAGGCTGCATCGGCGGAGTGCTTGGAGCGGCGCTTTTGGGATTTTTGTATGGAAAAGTCCTTGTGAACAACTTTCCCATAGAGTCGGATGAGTTTGCTTGGCAGGCGGCGTTGATTTGTGCCGTGGGAGCCGTCATGAGTATGGTGGGTGATTTGGCTGCATCGGCCATCAAACGGAATAAGGGGATAAAAGATTATGGAAAACTAATCCCCGGTCACGGCGGTATTATGGATCGTTTTGACAGTGTGATTGTCACGGCACCCATGGTCTTTTTCATGACTATGCTGTTACTGGCATGATATGGAAATAATACTATTATACAAGTATTGATTTTGGCGGCATGTCCGAAAGCTCAATAAGGAAAAATGCAGCAGAATAAATTTTCCGAGAATGGTGTTTGCACATTTCCTTATAAAGCACACAAGGAGTAAGTGTGAAGGAAATCACTAAGCTCGAAAAGACCTCGCTAAGTGATTTCACGCTCTGCGGAGCAGAGCTTCTTCACACGTAAGAATCGCCTCAGCGATTCTTACGGACTTGCACCGATTCATTGATTGTTTGTGCCGCCGATGGCGGCATGTTTGGAAGTGTGAACGGAATGAAGATTTTCTAAGGTTGGAAAGAGGGTGTGTAAACCCCCCTCTTTGTACCCAACCTAAGAAAATCTAAGTCATTCCCAAGGAATGGCTTTGCCATTCCTTTAAGAACGCAAGAACAGCGTTCTTCCGGCCTTGCAGCAATTTATTCATTGTTTGTGTCGGCTACGTCGGCATGTTTGGAAGTGTGAAAAATACTTCTAAGGCAGCAAAAGACACTGACTAAGAAGTATTAAGTTTCCCAAACTGCTAAAGCAGTTAGAAAAACGCGAAAGACAGCGTTTTTCATATCTATTTGAGCCGCTAAAGCGGAATGGAGATTTTTATGAAAAAAATAGCAATTTTGGGGTCTACCGGCTCCATAGGCACGCAGACGCTGGAAGTGGTGCGCAGCAATCCCGATCTTCAGGTGGCGGCATTGGCCGCGGGGAGCAATGTAGAGAAGATGGAGGAGCAGATCAGGGAATTTCATCCTGTACTGGCCGCCATGTGGACAGAGGAAGCGGCAAAAGATTTACAAGCCAGAGTGGCTGATACGGAAGTAAAAGTGGTTTCCGGCATGGAAGGTCTGTTGGAAATAGCAGTTTTGGCAGAGAGTCAGGTATTGGTCACAGCTATCGTGGGAATGATCGGTATCAAGCCTACGATTGCGGCGATTCAGGCGGGGAAAGATATCGCGCTGGCCAATAAAGAGACGCTGGTGACGGCGGGGCATATTATCATGCCCTTGGCAAAACAGCACGGTGCGGCAATATTGCCTGTGGACAGCGAGCACAGTGCGATTTTCCAGTCTATGAACGGTGAGCCAAAGGACAAAATAGAGAAAATACTGCTGACTGCTTCCGGCGGGCCTTTCAGAGGCAGGAGCAGGGAGCAACTGCAGAATATACAGGTAGAAGATGCCTTAAAGCATCCTAATTGGGCCATGGGCAGGAAGATAACCATTGATTCCTCCACTCTTGTAAATAAAGGATTGGAGGTTATGGAAGCCAAATGGCTGTTTGGAGTGGATTTGGACAGAATTCAGGTAGTGGTGCATCCTCAAAGCATTATACATTCCGCAGTGCAGTATGTTGACGGTGCAATTATGGCACAGCTGGGGACGCCTGATATGAAGCTGCCCATCCAGTATGCTTTATTCTATCCCGACAGACGTCCCATGGCGGGGAAGAGAGTGGATCTGTTCGATTTGGCTCAGATTACGTTTGAGAAACCGGATACGGATACGTTTACCGGTCTGGCGCTTGCCTATGAGGCGGCAAAGACAGGAGGCAGTATGCCCACCGTATATAACGCGGCAAATGAGAGAGCAGTTGCGCTTTTTCTGGATCGAAAGATTTCTTATCTGCAGATAACGGAACTGATCGGGAAGGCAATGGAACAGCATAAGGTGACGGCGGCGCCCACGGTAGAACAGATTTTAGAGGCTGAGGCCGAGACATATGAATATATTTCAGGAAGGATGAAATTGTAAAGATGACTCTGATATTGTTTACTCTCATATTCGGGGTGGTGGTAATTGCACATGAATTCGGACATTTTCTGTTGGCGAAGGCAAACGGAATTCATGTAGTGCAATTTGCTGTGGGAATGGGCCCCAATTTGATTTCGTTTAAAAAGGGCGAAACAAAATATTCCTTGAAGCTTTTTCCCATCGGCGGCGCCTGCATGTTTGAAGGTGAGGACGGCTTAAATGAAAAAGAGGGAGAGCCCAGCGAGGGATCCTTTAATAAGGCCAGTGTCTGGGGCAGAATATCCACGGTGGTGGCAGGTCCTTTTTTTAATTTTATTCTGGCCTTTGTGATAGCTTTCATTATGGTGAATATGAGTGATGTATTTGCCATCCGTGACTCTGTGGTATCCCAAGTTTCGGAAGGCGGCGGGGCAAAGGCGGCGGGGCTTCAGGCCGGAGATTTGATCCGCTCCATAAACGGTGAAGAGGTTAGACTGTATCAGGAGATTTCACTTTACATGCAGGCAACTTACAGAGGCGGCGATCTGGAGATTGGCTATGAACGTGACGGAGAACGCTATACCACTGTCTTGACACCGCAGTACGACGAGTCCACGGGGATATATCTATTGGGCATATTGAATGGTGAGTTTCAGGAACCCAAGGGAATTGATACTTTGAGATATGCATGGTATGAGATGCGCTATTCTGTCAAGACTACCTACAAAAGTCTTGCAATGCTGTTGCGCGGGCAGGTAGAGCGGGAAGATGTGGCGGGGCCTGTGGGCATTGCCGTAAACGTGGTGGGTAAAACATATGATGAAGCAAAAAATTACGGCTGGCAGAGTGTAATGATTAGTATGCTCAATATTATTCTGATGCTGTCGGTAAACCTCGGGATTCTGAATTTGCTGCCCATTCCGGCATTGGACGGAGGCAGGCTGGTATTTCTTCTGCTGGAGGTCATCCGGGGAAAACCGATACCGCCGGAAAAGGAAGGTATGGTACATTTTGTCGGTCTGGTATTTTTTATGGTATTAATGGTATTTATTTTCTTTAACGATCTTGTAAATATCTTTATGCATTGAGAGTTATCTTGTGCGTCAAATCGCGGTATATGTTTAATTCAGTCTGGTAAACATCAGCGTACAAGGAGCTGCAAACGATATAAAGAAATGTTTCAGATATGCAGAGTGGAAAAGTCAGATTTTCCACTCTATTTTTGCATACTCGCTGGTTGCGCTGATTGATGAAATCAGGTCGTCCGTGGCTTTCCTCTTATCCTCAAAACTGATAT
>Ga0137308_102277_pt1 | contig 13428 bp, 10 predicted proteins | sample Inofrocosms_June_FD_97181 | JGI IMG/M metagenome (GOLD analysis project Ga0137308, IMG submission 97181) | Mouse cecal microbial communities from Vienna, Austria - N-Acetylneuraminic and N-Acetylglucosamine D2O microcosms_June | ecosystem: Host-associated > Mammals > Digestive system > Large...
GAGGACACAGGCGGAAAATATGTGAATTTCAGGCTGGAATTTGATAAGAAAAAAGGAAAGGCGGAATAGGAGATGAAAACAGAACGGGAATTAAAAAGAGAGGCCGGAGGGCAGCCCCGGAACGGGGATCACCTGCTGGCGGCAGAACTGTCAGCGGAGCAGAACATGAACATGCTTGACGGAATCCCCAACAATGAAAAGCCCCGCGTAAACCAGAATTATGTGATTCTGGAGAGTGAGGTTGTGGGGCATAAAGAATTTGTCCTGGCACAGAACCCCAACGCGCCGCAGCCCTATGTCACATGGGAACGCAACATGCAGGAGGATGAGCGCAGGGGAGAGGAAAATTTCTATTGGGGGAAATATTTCTGCGATCCAGAAGCGGCGGAAAAGAATTTCCATGACCGGGCTGATGGGGAACGGGAGTATTTAAGGGAATACCGCCCGTCGCTCTTAGAAAGCCTGAGAAAGAACCAGGAGGAAATTGCCCGCCCCGTGGCTCCGGCAGGGGGACGGGAGAAAGGGGAAACGGCGTTATGAAATTATCCAATTATGAGAAAGAGACGATCTATTTATTTAACGAGGCAGACCGGGAGGCAAGCGTGTTCACCTATAATGATGCCTTAAAGAAACAGCTTGGGGAACTGTGCAAATCCCATCCGGAGCAGGTGCGCCGGACGGAGGATAACGGCTATGGCGGGATTACCTTTGCACTCCCGAAGAAATGGCTGAAAATCGCACCGCCCCGCGTCCTGTCTGCGGCGCAGAAGGAGGTTCTGGAGCGGATGAACAAAAAAAGATGGGGCTGACGGTTTTTCAGTTACCGCTTCAGCCCCTTTACAATGTCTGCAATGCTGGCAATCTGGCTGTCTGTCAGCGTTTTGATATCGTCGGCAAGCGCCCCGGCCGCTGTGGGGTTGCGGTTTTCCGCGTCAAAGAACTCCTGCGGCGAGATGCCGAAATAGTCGCAGATATAAAAGAAAACCTGCATGGACGGGAGGGATTTCCCGTTTTCAATCTTGTTGATATAGCTTTCACTCTGCCCCAAAGACAGGCTCATATCCCTTGCGGACACGCCTTTCTGGGCGCGGAGCTGCGACAGCCTTTGCCGAAAAAATTCTTCCATTGTGCATCACCTTCCTTTTCCTATCATTGTATTCCATAGGATAGGTATTTATTGGGAATTGTATTCTCTAAAGAACTTGACATATAGAATATAATTCCCTATAATCAGGCTACATATAGATTTTCAGTATATGCACAGGATAAAGGGGGATACTACGATGAGTATGAGGAAGATTTACCGGGAGATCGCGAGGAAAAACGGCGTGAGCGTAAAGGATGTAAAAAGGGATATGCAGGCGGCGATTGCGGCGGCATACCAAAACCCGCCAAAGGACGGCGGCATCATATCAGCTTACCAGAGGCAGGTGCCGCGGAAAGGGGAAATCCCCACGCCGGAGGAATTTATACGGTATGCGGCGGGAAAAGTCCGGGAAAGCGTATAAAACTACAAGCTATAAAAACAGCATAAAATAAGAAAAGCCCATGACAAAGGCAGAGCGCCGGTCATGGGCTTTTTTTCTGCAAAAAAGGAGGGAACACATGGCAAGAAAATTACAGCTTGTCTCGGAACTGGCAAACCAGACCGCCCGTAACATCACGCGGGATGTGGACGGCTGGAAGCAGTACCTTGACACGGCTTCACGGCTATACAAGTATAAGTTTGACGAGCAGCTCTTAATCTATGCACAGCGGCCTGATGCCACGGCCTGTGCGGAGATGGAACTGTGGAATGAAAAAATGCGCCGGTGGGTAAAAGCCGGCTCCAAAGGGATCGCCTTAATACGCAGCGCGGAAACCGACAGGCCCCACCTGGAATATGTTTTTGACGTGGCGGACACAAGACCCGTGCGCGGCGCAAGGATGCCATACTTATGGGAGATGAGGGAGGAACACCATGCGCCTGTCCTTGCCGCCTTAGAGAACCGCTACGGGGAAGGAAGCCGGGAGGAATTAGGGGGCAGGCTGATGGAGATTGCGGCAAAAGCCGTGGAGGAAGCCTGTCCGGAATACCTGCGCGAACTTGCCTACGATGCGGAAGGAAGTTTCTTAGAGGGGCTTGACCAGCTAAACCTTGAGGTATGTTTCCGGGATACGCTGACGGCAAGCGTCCAGTACACCCTCCTTACCCGCTGCGGCCTTGATCCTTCCGATTACATGGAGGATGAGGAACTGGCAGGCATCACGGAATTTTCCACGCCGGCTGTCCTGCACCATTTAGGGGGCGCGGCAAGCACCCTGTCAATGGAGATTTTGCAGGAGATTGGAAAAGTGATCAGGAATTATGACCGGGATGTAATGGCAGGCCGGCAAAAAAATATCCAAAAAACGGCAGAAAATTCCCTTGCAAAATCCACGGACATAAGGTATACTAAAGTTACAGAACAGTTTAACACTTTAAAGCGCGAAAGCGAAGAAAGGAGCGAAGATCATGGCAGCACTGACATACATGAAGAACGGGGATTATCAGATACCGGAGCTGATGCTGGACGGGGAGGAAGAACTGGAGGAGATGCCGATCGGGAAGTACGGGATGCTGCGGCAGACCTTCCTCATGGAGAACCATCAGGGGACGTACACCTCCATGCTGCTGACGGGGAGGCTGATACCCCACTTACGGCAGATAGACGGACAGGCACAGGAGCAGGTAGACCGGACAGTGGCAGAGATGATGAAACAGCAGGGAGTGGACGAGAGCCTGAAAGAACGCGACCAGATGGCGTGGGTGCAGGCGGTGAACAGCCTGACGGCACAGGCGGAGGAAGCGGTGCTTCAGGAGATCGTTTACAGGTAGGGCAGGAAGAACAAAAAAATGAGAAAGAGCAGGAAACGGCGGGGGATGAACCCGCCGCTTCTGCGCCCGAATATTTTCAGATTTTCCTTTTCCCCACGGTGGAGGAAAAGGTGGAGCGCATTGCCCAGGCAAAGGAAGAAGGGAAAACGGCAGATTCCCCGGCCCACGGCAGAAAGCCGGTGCCGGAAGTTCCTAAAGGCGTGACTGGACGCGCACTCACCAGCGGCGGAAATGAAAAAAACAGTACCATGCGGATTGCCGCTTTTTACCAGAAGTCCCCTTCTATCGAAGAAGCTGCCGCTTTCCTGCAAAAAGAATACGGCACTGGAGGCAAGGGGCTTACGGTTGCCGGGGAAAAATACGCTTTATGGTTTGATAAGGAAGGGATAAAGATCGCGCCCGGACGCACTGCCAATGTTCCCGGCGCTACCCTTGTAACCTGGGAACAGGCGGCGGAGCAGGTATCGGAACTTCTGGAAGAAGGCATCTATGCCACGCAGGAAATATTAGATACCGCAAGGGGAAATGAGTATCAGGAACTGGCGGCAAAGCTGTGGTATCTGCGGCAGGATTTAAGCGAAGAAGCGGTGGAGGATGGTTTCCTGCCGCATGTTTCAGAACTGTACGGGGGATTCCCCGACAGCACGGAAAAGATTGCGGGGCTTTTGGAGGAAAAGGAGAGCCGCGACGTTTTTGTTTCGGAACTTACCGATTTTGTCCGCGCTTATGAGGCAGACCGCGACCTTATGCGTTTCCATTTCCATAACCCGCAGGAGATATTAAACGGCCTTTTCAATCTTGACATAGAGCCGAGACAGTTTCACGGCATAGAAGGGTTTGAGCCGGCAAAAGGCAGCTTTATCACGGAAGATGAGATTGACAGGATGTTTATGCGCGGAAGCGGCGTCTCCGAGGGGAAAATGCGGATTTATTCCTTTTTCTGCCAGGGGCATGACGCGAAGGAACGGGCGGATTTCCTGAAAAATGAGTACGGGGACGGCGGCTATGGGAGCATGGGTTATAACGAGTGGCATGATTCCAAAGGGATAAAATTCACCCGTTCAGATGAGGCTTCTGGCTTTGACGGATATGACACGGTAAAAATGAACTGGAACCAGGCACAGAAGCGGATCGGGGAACTGATTGATGCTGGAAGATACTTAAACCCGAAAGAAATGGCGTATACCTCCGAGTATGAAAAGATACGGCTTGCGCGGAGCATATACGCCTTTTATTTTTACTGCCCTAATACCCCGAACCCCAGCAATTCCATTGAATGGGATGTGGATGCAGCGGAGCGGGATTTTAAGCCTATGCTGGATGATGCCAAAATCAGCGCGGCATTGTATGAGGATATGCTGGAATCCTTTGCCACCGTAACGCCGGAAGAAAGCCGCAGTTACGGCATCATGCAGAGGGCTATTGAAGATATGGGCGCATACCAGAGGGGAGAATATTCCCTGTTTACGCCGCTGCCGGAGGAAACCCTGCGGGCGGAAAGGCAGAAAAGGGAGGCGGCAAAAAAGGAAGCAAAAGAGAAGCAGGACGCATCCAGAAAGGAAAAGGAACCTTTAGGGGAACTGGAAGCCGCCGCCCGCGCCCTTGCAAAAAAGCAGAAGAACCTTGCAAAAGAACAGCCGGGGAAAGTGAAAGAAAGGCCGGACGGCCAGCTTACTTTTGATTTTATGGCTGTAAATGGGGAAGATGCAGGGCAGGCGGATACGGTTGAAAACAAAACCGGTTCTGACCTGGAACAGATAAAGGAACAGGAGGAAGCAGTTCTTTCCCATTACGATATTGGCTATGGCTTTCTGGGGAACGGCCTGACCGTGTGGAACCGCTTGGAAGAAGAACACGGCGATTATAAGACGGTTGCCCATATAGACGCTGGCAGGAGTGTGACATTTTACGATGAAGGTCTGCCGGAGGCCGTCAAGGAACAGATACGGAAAGTAGCGGCCGAGACACAGATGAATATTTCCGCCACACAGGAGACACCTGTATTTTCTACACCAACCCAGGAGGAACCGGAAATACGGGCGGAGAAAGATACAAAAGCGTCCCCTGCGGGGAAATCTGCGGCAGAGTTATACAGAGAAGCGCTTTCCATGCTGAGTGATGTGGTGCGGCAGAGCAGTTTCTATTCTTACCTGCGTGACCGTGAGACGGACTATGACAGCGCAGCGGCAGAACTGGACAATGAACTTGGATTTTTTATCAATGAGATTGTGGAGAGCCAGCCGGATTTATATGATGCTTTCCAGTCCCTTCCCATGTTCAGGGCGTGGATGGTGGAGGATATTTTGGAGCGTACCTATCAGGATGTGGTGACAGACAGCAGGGATGCGATAGAGAGACATGCCGGGGAGCCGGATGCGCCGGAATGGGCAAAGGAAACAGGGGCAGCTTCTGTGCAGAGACAGGCCGCCCCGGAAGATGCGGAACCGATAGAATCTGGAAATACGGACGATCTGCTGACGGAAGAAAACAGCGGGCAGGAAAAAGCCGGCGCGGGAGAACCGAAGACACCGGATAAGAAGAAGGGCAGGACGTTACCGGAACTGAATTACCGGGCATTTATGCGCCTGTTCCCTGATTTTACCAGCCAGCATTACACCGCTATGCAGTTATGGGCGGGAGAGGCCATGATGCCGCTGCACATAGAAGCTGTGGGCAGCGATGAAATCTCCATAGCGCATTATTACCAGCAGAACGGTGATTCTATGGCTGACCCGGAGATGACCTTCCGGATCGACCACGAAAAAGGGACATTGGAGCCGCTTACCTATCAGCAGGACAGCATGGGACTGTACCAGCAGGTTTATCCCGAACCCGGAAGATGGATTCCGAAACTCCGCAAAGATTTAAACCGCTTTGCCAACCAATGGTTCCATAACATCGAAGAACAGAGGTACCGACCGGAGCGGGCCGTTATGGAGGCAGATGGAGACCGGAAAGAGATTTTCTATCAGGACGGAAAACCCGTCATTAAGGAGGAACCCGCGCCGGTTTTGGAAGGAACAGAAAAAGATACCGGAACCGTGCAGGCAGAAACAGACCTTGCTCCCAATGTGGAGGAATATTTAAACCTCAAAGCAGAACATCCGGATAAGCTGGTGGGCGTACAGGTGGGGGAATATATCCTGTTTTACGGCAAGGATGCGGAGACGGCAGCCCCTGCCCTTTCCGCAAAGCTGCTTACAAGAGAGATTGACGGGCTTGGGGAAACTTCCGTTACCGGGGGCAGGGTATGGCAGGCGGTAGTAAAAGACCTTTTGGAGCATGGCCAGAGCGTGGTGATTGCCAGACCGGACCCGGAGCGCGGGGAAAACGCCCCTTATGAGATTGTAAAGGAAAGGGACATTGCTGACTATATCCCGCTGGGGATGAAGCTGACCATTGACGGGCGGCACATGGAGGTTGACAGCATTGACTATGAAAACGGGCGTGTCAGCCTGAAAGATTTGGATATGCAGGGGTGGTTTCCGATTTTCCGGGAGGAATCTGTCCCCTTTGTCCGGGAATGTGTGGAACAGGAGTGGGAGAATGATTTAGAACACGGAAATTTCCCGGAAGATATGGCACAGGCAGGGATGGATGCCGGAGGGCAGGCGGAAGAAGCACATACAGCGCCGGAGCCGGAAAAAGATGCCGTTTACAGAGAAGAAGCGGAAACACAGGTGCCGGACAGCCGGGATATGGAGGAAGCGAAGCGCCTGATCGAAGATTTCTGCCTTGAGGAATACAATGAGGACAGCGTGGATTTTACCAACCTGGAAGAAGTCGGGATTGCCTACGGCACCACGGAAAACGGCGGCTTTGAGGTTCAGGTGAATGTTGACCTGCTGCATTTCTCCCTCAGCCAGTTTGTGGATGGGAAATGTGTGGAGAAACGGCAGTATGACAGCCTGCGGGAGATGATTGACGGGGAACTGGCATTTCTGGACTATGACCAGCTTATCTATGTGGAGCCACATATACAGGAACAGTTGGAGGCCGGCCTGAATGAAAAAATCTGGCGGGAGGAAATGCAGGGTGCCAGGGAAGGCGTTTTCCCTACGGAACTTGAAAGCGCAGACAGGGAGGAAGAAGCTGCGCCGGAAATGGTGGAGATTGAGGGCGGACAGGTTATCACCGCAGAAACGGTGGAAGTTTACAGCAAAGGGCTTCCTTATGAGATTGTTGTGGAGAAGCTCCATACCGGCCCTGACCGCAGCAATTTCCGCATCACGGACGATTCGCTGGGAGAGGGCGGGCAGAAAACAAAATACCAGAACAACCTCGCTGCAATCCGGACTTTGAAACAGATTGAAGCGGAAAACCGCCTTGCCACACCGCAGGAACAGGAGGTTTTATCAAAATATGTAGGGTGGGGCGGGCTTTACCAGGCATTTGACGCGGACAACGAAAAATGGGGGAAGGAATATGCGCAGTTAAAGGAACTGCTGCCCCCGGAAGAATACGAATCGGCACGAAGCACGGTTTTAAATGCCCACTATACAAGCCCTGTTGTGATTAAGGCAATATATGAAGCAGTAAAACGCATGGGCTTTACGCCGGGGAACATCCTGGAGCCGTCCTGTGGCATCGGGAACTTTTTCGGGCTTGTGCCGGAAGAATTTGAAAAATCGAACCTTTACGGCGTGGAACTGGATTCCCTGACCGGGCGCATCGCAAAGCAGCTTTACCAGAAAGCGGATATTACCGTAGGGGGATTTGAGGACACCGACCATCCTAACGATTTTTTTGACCTTGCGGTGGGGAATGTGCCTTTCGGGGAATACAAGGTGCATGACAGGCAGTACGATAAGCAGAACCTTTTGATACACGATTATTTTCTCACAAAAACACTGGACAAAGTGCGTCCGGGCGGCGTGGTGGCATTCATCACCTCAAAGGGGACAATGGATAAGGCGAACGGCAGGGTACGGGAGGCGCTGGCGCAGAAAGCTGACCTTTTGGGGGCAGTGCGCCTGCCGAACAACGCATTTAAAGCCAATGCGGGCACGGAGGTGACGGCGGATATCCTGTTTTTCCAGAAACGGGGCAGCGCGCCGGAAAAGCTCCCGGATTGGGTGAACGTAGGGCAGACAGAGGACGGCGTACCCTTAAACAATTATTATTTGCAGCATCCGGAGATGGTGCTGGGCAGGATGGCTTTCTGGGAGAATATGTACGGGAATGCCACGGAAACGGCATGTATACCGCTTGAAGGGGCTGACCTGAAAGAACAGCTTGCAGAGGCGGTAACGCATATCGGGGCACCGGATAAAGAACTCCTGCACATGGACGCGCCGGAACAGGAAGGGGAAGAAAAAGAGGAAACCATTCCGGCAGACCCGCAGGTGCGCAATTTCAGCTTTGCCGAAAAGGACGGGAAACTCTATTTCCGCGAAAACTCGCGCATGAAACGCATGGAAGTCGGGAAAATGCCTGCCGCCCGCATCCGGGGCATGATCGGGGTACGGGACAGCGCAAGGCGGCTCATTGACTTGCAGCTAAGCGGCGCGGATGATGCGCAGATCGGGAAGGAGCAGGAGAAGCTCAATACACTCTATGACAATTTCCAGAAGAAATACGGCCTTCTTAACAGCGCCGGGAACCGCCTTGCTTTTAGACAGGATTCCTCCTACCCCCTGTTATGTTCCCTGGAGGTACTGGACGAGGAAGGGAATTTAAAGCGCAAGGCCGATATGTTCACAAAGAGGACAATCCAGCACCGGCAAAGCGTTACAAGCGTGGATACGGCGGTGGAGGCGCTGGGCGTTTCCATCGGGGAGAGGGCCTGTGTGGATCTGGGGTTCATGGCCTCCCTGATGGGCGGTAGCGATAAGATACCGCAGATTATTTCAGACTTAAAAGGCATCATCTTCAAAGACCCGGACAGCGACCCGGCTGTCATTTCGGAGGAAAATACGGACTGGCATAAAGGATGGCAGACTGCGGATGAATACCTTTCCGGCAATGTGCGGAAAAAACTGGAAAGGGCAAAAAAAGCGGCGGAGGAATACCCGGAATTTGCCGCCAACGTGGAGGCGCTTACTGCGGTGCAGCCCAAAGACCTGACCGCGCCGGAGATCAGCGTCCGCATCGGCGCGCCCTGGATAGATACAAAATATTACAGGCAGTTTTTATTTGAACTGCTAAAGACACCGGGGCGGCTCCAGAACGGGAGAATAGACGTGATGTACTCAGACGTAACAGGGGAATGGAGGATAAAGGGAAAATCGGAGGACAGCATCACGAACACCCGCGTCCACACCACCTACGGCACAAAGCGGATCAATGCCTATGAGATTTTTGAGGCCAGCTTAAACCAGCGCAGCGTCCAGATTTTCGATACGCATACGGATATAGAAGGGAAAGAAACCCGTGTGCTGAATGAGAAAGAGACGGCTATCGCGCAGCAGAAGCAGGATGCCATGAAAGAGGCTTTCCACGACTGGATTTTCAAAGACCCGGACAGGCGCGCGGATTTATGCGGCATTTACAATAAGCTGTTCAATTCCACCCGTCCCCGCGAATATGACGGGAAGCATATCAATTTTATCGGGATGAACCCGGAGATAAAGCTGGAGCCGCACCAGAGAAACGCGGTCGCGCGTATCCTGTACGGCGGTAATTCCCTGCTCGCCCATGTGGTAGGCGCGGGAAAGACTTATGAGATGATAGCGGCGGCGATGGAGAGCAAGCGGCTCGGACTGTGCAAAAAATCCATCATGGTTGTGCCGAACCACCTGACGGAGCAGTGGGGCGGCGATTTTTTAACCCTTTACCCCGGCGCGAAGGTGCTTGTAGCCACAAAAAAGGATTTTGAGCCGAAGAACCGCAAGAAGTTCTGCGCACGGATTGCCACCGGCGATTATGACGCGGTTATCATCGGCCACTCGCAGTTTGAGAAAATCCCTATTTCGCCGGAGCGGCAGGCGGCCATCATACAGGGGCAGATTGACGAGATCGTGGATGCCATAGCGGAAGCAAAGGCAAATAAAGAGGAAAAATTCACGGTCAAGCAGATGGAAAAAACAAAAAAGAACCTGGAAGCTAAGATTAAGAAACTGTATGACAAGAAAAAAGATGATACCGTTACCTTTGAGGAGCTGGGCGTTGACCGTCTTTTCGTGGACGAGGCGCATAGTTTTAAAAACCTTTACATGCATACGAAAATGCGTAATATTGCGGGCATCAGCCAGACGGACGCACAGAAATCCAGCGATATGTTTGCAAAGTGCCGCTATATGGATGATGTGATATGTTGTGAACTGTAGATGTAAACATTTCCGTAAAATGCTGTATTTTAGCGGAAATGCGCATCTGCTAAAATACAACATATGCGGCTGGCTCATTTGTGGTGAATGGAAATTTGCAGATGTTGTAGTAAGGGAAGAAGGTGATAATTCTTTTATTCGTATCTGTAAACAGTTTAGCACAAAGAAAGGCGGTTGTATATGGAAATCACATACCATTGGGAAGGCGACTATCTGATTCCCGACCTCAAACTTTCGGATACAACGGAGTATCAGATTGGGAAGTATGGACGGATGAGGAAGCGTTTTTTAGAAGAAAACCACAGGGGCATTTATTCGTATATGCTTTTGTCGGAAACTTTATGGAAGCATCTTGCGGAGATTGATGAAGAATGCAATGAAATGATGGACAGGCTTGTGGGGCAGATGGCAAAAAAAGAGGGAGTGACGGAGCAGTTAAAATCCGATGACTGGCTTTGCTGGCTTCAGAAGATGAACAGCATCAGGAGCAGGGTGGAGGAAGTAGTGCTGCACGATCTGATATATTCCCTTTAGTTTTATTCTGGCTTTAAGCTTTGTAGAATGAGGCGCAGATGATGTCAAGACACCGGCTCCGCCTCGCCTGCGGCGGTCTTGACATCATCTGCGCCTCATGCTATGAAGTGATTAAGGGGAAACAAAGTTCCCCCATTGCATTAAAAATGCCAATGGTGGTATTTTGAAAAAAATCAAAATTAGGGATTGACAGGAGTTAAAAAATAGCTTACTATTGACAGTAAGAAATGGGTTTTCACCGTACATCTTGCTACGGCTTGCTCGTTTCTTTTTTTATGGCCAAAATGTCATATAGATATTTCCTGCCATTTTCAGCATGGTTAATCAAAAGACGGGCATGGAAGATGTTGTATCTTACAAGCACATTTTCCTCATAGACCGGGAGGGCAAAACGGACATCATACCTGTACCAGCCGTATTTTGCATTTTTATTGTGTTTTTCCTTGCGGTTTTCTTCAAAAGCTGGATTAGATGCTATCTGTATCAGTTCCGGTATCGCAGTGGCGGCATTTGCTTTCGCTTTTGCATTTGCTCCCATAAGGCTTTTACGGCTTTCTGATTCTGTATATTCTTCAGGAAGTTCACTTCCGATATAAATACGCTCCGCATTTTCCTCAATCTCATAATAGTCCCCGACATATCCTTCAAGATACTGCTTTACATCATCCCAGTCAATCTGACGTTTGCCCTTGAAACGGATATCGTTAATCAAGACCAGCCTTTTACCATCTGCATCGGTTATGATATTTACATTTCTATTTTCAATCATCTCTTTGGTTCCCTTTCTTCTTTTCCCTTGATTTATATACATTAAACTGGTTCTTGCACCTCTGGCTGCAAAATTCATTCCCTTTCCTGCTTGCGACAAAGGCTTTCTTACAATGTTTGCACATGCGCATATCACTGTCTTTATCCGTGAGCATGAATGAGAAGCACATCTGCACCATGACGAGCAGGGAGTGGAAATCCCATACGATGACGGGCGAATCCTTTTCAAGCGCGATCCGGTAAGTCGGGGCTATGCCGCCGAAAGCGGAAATGCCCTGACGGTACAGGCTGCGTGTCTGTTCGTCAATTGTATCATAATCCATGTAATAAAGGAAACTTGTCATAAAGGTAAACGCCCAGTCGGTAAATTCCTTTACAAGCCAGTCGTATCTTTCCGCATATTCCTTCTGCAGTTCCATCGCCACAGCCTGCGGCGCATTCCCCATAGCCATCGTGATCGCAATGCCCTCACGGTCAGTCACCGACCAGCCCGATTCCAGACCGTTCTTTCTGAAATCCGGCTTGTCAAAAGGATAGAAATAGGCAAGATAGTCCTCTGTAGGGAGGGATTCTTCCCTTATAAAGTGATTTTTGGGAAGATATACCGATTCATAGGTTATAAAGTCCGCAGTTGTCGGCAGGGCGGTCATAAAGCCGAGGAAACCATATTTTTTGATAAAGTCAAGTACAGCTTCCTTCAATTCTTCTTCCGGTACTTTGTGCATGGCGGCAAGTCCGACATTTATGGCATCAATGACGAGCTGCTCCGCTTCCTGCATGGGATGGTACATTTCAGGTTTTGCATCTTTGGAAACCGTTATGTAGAGGTTACTGTCACTGCCTGTCTTATATTCATAACTGCTGTACCGAATCCACGGTGCGCTGGTATGTTCAAATAAATTCTTCATAAAAAATCTGCTCCAATCCATCAATCCTGCCACATTATATAGTGTAATATCTTCTATATTATAAATGGTTACTTATTGTCGGTCAAGCTGTTTGTGGTTTTCTGTCGGGCTACATTTATCTTCCCTTTTTCTTCCGTACTCCGTTTTCCAAGAAATATTTTTCATCAATCGTCATAGGCAGGCTGTTTTCTTTTCGGTATGTAAGTACGTCAGTATAAAGTTTCCGTATCTTTTTCAGAGCAGTTTCTCGAATACCCCTGATATTCCGGTCAGACTGTCCGATACTTTCCGCATACTCCGTTGTGGAATAATCACGCAAAAACAGATTATAGAGCATACTTTTGAGGTGCGGTTTTAGTTCCTTCAATATTTTCGATAAATCCGCATCCGTGACAAGTTCGTGTATTGTTTCGGGACGGTCAAATATGAAATCAATAAAATCGCCCGCAATCATGAGCCTTCTTAAAATCGTGTCATAAGAAGGGCTGTTAGAAAGATACAATTCATCCGTGCCCCATTCCAATGGGACAGTGGAGCGTCCTGTTTCGTGGTCTCTTTCTTTCCGTTCCCTGTTTGCGTCCAGTTTATCCCACCAGTACAGCACATTTTCAAAGTCGGCTTCCGTCCTTGCGCTTTCCTCAATACGCCGGATCGCAAGGGCGCGGGCTTCACGGTGGAGCATATCCCCGTCCGCTTCCGTTATGAAATTCTGCTCCCTGAATGCCGGGAGTTCAGCGTATTTTGGCATTTATGGTCAGTCCTTTATAGAAAAATAAAATTTTGTAGCTGTTTTTTTAAAAACACTTCCGTTTTTATAGCCGTTTTTCTCCTATTAGTGAAAGAGTAATTCTTTTCAAACAAAAATCAATTACACGAAAGGAGAACGGACTATGGGGGATGGATAAAACAGAAATTCGGTTACTATGTGCGGAAGTCAGAAAATTTAACAGTTCCACGAACAATTATAAGTGAAATGTGCGTGAAGCGCAAGAAAGGATTGCTAATGGAGGCAGTAAAATTGAATAATGATATGGCGAAGTCCAGCCCTTCTGCGGCTGGCTTTTTTTACCGCAGGATTGGTGGGACACTTTTT
>Ga0137308_102278_pt1 | contig 13422 bp, 12 predicted proteins | sample Inofrocosms_June_FD_97181 | JGI IMG/M metagenome (GOLD analysis project Ga0137308, IMG submission 97181) | Mouse cecal microbial communities from Vienna, Austria - N-Acetylneuraminic and N-Acetylglucosamine D2O microcosms_June | ecosystem: Host-associated > Mammals > Digestive system > Large...
CAAGTCATTGTGATGGGTACTTGTTCCATGTGCATTGATATAAAAAATATCCTCAAGCGCTACATTCGATTCCTCTACCGCCCACTTCATCGCGGTTGCTGCACCCATACCATCCTCAGCCGGAGAAGTAATATGATAAGCATCACTGGTTGCACCATATCCAACGATTTCTGCTAAAATCTTTGCTCCGCGCTTTTTCGCATGCTCTAGCTCCTCTAAGACAACCACACCTGCGCCCTCTCCCATTACAAAGCCATCTCTGTCCTTGTCAAATGGAATGGAACAACGCTCTGGGTCCTCGCTGCCAGAGAGTGCGGTAAGTGCTGCAAAACCAGCTACTCCTGTCGGGCAGATGCAGCTCTCAGTACCACCAGCTAACATCACATCCGCATCTCCTGCCTGGATGCTTCTATAAGCCTCTCCAATCGAATGTGTTCCTGTCGCACAAGCGGTCACCACATTTAGACTCTTTCCCTTTAGTCCATAGGCAATTGAGACATTTCCCGCTGCCATATTAGAAATCATCAAAGGAACCATCAGAGGATTTACCCTGCTTGGCCCTTTCTGTGTCAATTTTGCATACTCGCGCTCCACAACCTCCAGGCTTCCAATTCCAGAACCAATCGAGCATCCCACCCGATACGCATCCTCTTTCTCCATATCAAGCCCTGCCTGCTCCATTGCTTCCTTCGCCGCTGCCACTGCATACTGCGAAAATGGCTCCATTCTTTTCGCTGCCTTAAAATCCATATATTCTTTTGCCACAAATCCCTTGACTTCCGCAGCCACATGTGCCTTATATTCCGACGCATCAAATTTGGAGATAATGCCAAATCCATGATTGCCAGCTTTGATATTTTCAAAAAAATCTTTTACATTCAGTCCCATAGGAGTAATTGCTCCCATACCTGTCACTACTACTCTTTTCATCAGATTGCCATACCTCCATCTACACTGATAATCTGTCCCGTTATATACCCTGCCTTCTCAGAAGCCAGATAAGCTGCCATATTCGCAATATCTTCCGGTTTTCCAAAACGCCCAAGCGGAATCTGTGCTGTCACTTTCTCTTTTATCTGCTCCGGTAATACCTGCGTCATATCGGTATCTACAAATCCCGGCGCAATCGCATTGACTGTAATGCCACGACTTGCAAACTCTCTCGCCATCGTCTTTGTCAAACCGATAATTCCGGCTTTAGACGCTGCATAGTTTGCCTGTCCTACATTTCCTAGAATCCCAGATACCGACGTAATATTGATAATACGTCCCGCTCTCTGCTTTAACATCTGACGGCTTACCGCCTTAATCGTATTAAAACATCCCTTTAAGTTCGCAGCAATCACCGCATCAAAGTCTTCCTCTGACATCTTCATAATCAGATTATCCCGTGTAATCCCGGCATTGTTGACCAGAATATCAAGTCTTCCATATCGGTCAAATATCTCTTTTACCATCAAACGTGTAGCCTCTGTATCTGCTACATTACACTGATAGGCATACCCATCTGCGCCCAGTGCCTTTATCTCTTCTACAACCGCTTCTGCGCGCTCCTTTGAGCCATTATAATTGACCACAACCGTAACTTTCTCTGCTGCCAGTGCCAGAGCAATCGCCCGGCCAATTCCTTTGGCTGCTCCTGTTACCAGAGCAATCTTACCCTCTGCCATCCCTACTCTCCTCTCAGTGCCGACATTACTTTCTCATAGTCAGCCATATTTTCTATATTATACATCTTCACATCCCGACTAATCTTTCTCATAAAGCCAGACAGTGTCTTTCCAGGCCCCATCTCTACAAAGGTGTCCACCCCATCTGCAATCATCCGCTCTACAGACTGCTGCCAACGCACACTTGATGATACCTGCTTACAGAGCAGTTCCTTAATCCCTTCTGTCTCTCTTACATAATCCGCTGTTACATTCGTCACATAAGGTGTTGTAAAGCTCTGAAGTTCTACATCCTCAAGCACCTTAGAAAGCCCCTCACCCGCCTTGGAAAGCATCTGTGAATGAAATGGTCCACTTACCTTCAGTCGAATCGTCCGCTTTGCTCCAGCCTCTTTAAGAGCCTCACAGGCCGCATCCACAGCCCCTTCCTCTCCGGTAATTACAATCTGCCCCGGACAGTTATAATTTGCAATCGACACAATCCCCTCTGTCTTCTCACAGATTTCTTCAATCACTGCTGCATCCATTGCCATCACCGCAGCCATCGCGCCACCTGTTGGCACCGCCTCCTGCATCAAGATTCCTCTCTGTCGCACCACCTTACAAGCATCAAAAAGTCCCATCACCCCAGATGCCACCAAAGCACCATACTCTCCAAGACTCAGCCCTGCATTCACATCCGAACGAAGTCCTGTCTTCTCCACAGCCCGAAGCACTGCCATCTCTGCCGTCAACATACAGATCTGTGTATACTCTGTCTGATGAATCTTCTCATTCTCCTCAAAACAAAGCGCCATAAGGTCTAATCCTGACGCCTCTGAAGCCACCTCAAATACTTCTCTAGACTCTAAAAAAGTCTCATAAAAGTCTTTCCCCATTCCAACATACTGTGCACCCTGTCCAGGAAATACAAATGCAATCTTACCCATACCTTATACCCTCCAATCCTTTGATTGTCAAAATATCTCTATAAAAATCAAAGCTGCTGCAAACCAAACTTCCATCGCATCCCGCAAATCTCAAAGTTTCCCTTTGCAACAACTCCTTCTCACTCACAAAAACCAACTAAAACTCTATATAAATATCCAAAATCCAGGCCTGATATCTCTGTCCATTTATCAACAGCCTGGTATGGGAAGAGCTTCCCATACCAGATGCCAGCTGTATCCATATCTTTATTTTATCTTCAACAATTTCTCGGCCTGCTCCATTATCTCATCAATAATCTCCCTACAGCTCTGCCTTTTACTAACCATCCCGGCAATCTGTCCTGCAAGCACTGACCCATTATCCGTATCGCCTTCTACAACAGCCTTGCGAAGTCCCCCAAGTGTCAACTTCTCTAGCTCCTCAAAAGAAGCTCCAGCTGCCTCCAGCTTTAGATACTCTCTTGTCATCTTATTGCGAAGTCCACGTACCGGATGTCCATGGCTTCTGCCTGTTACCTCCGAGTCAATATCCTTCGCCTTTAAAATTCTTTCCTTATATTTATCATGTATCACACATTCATCTGATACACAGAAACGAGTTCCCATCTGAACTGCCTCTGCACCAAGCATCATAGCCGCTGCAAATCCTCTGCCATCTGCAATACCGCCCGCAGCAATCACAGGAATTGACACTGCATCTACTACCTGTGGCACCAGTGTCATTGTTGTTGCCTGGCCAATATGCCCGCCGGACTCTGTTCCTTCTGCTATCACTGCATCTGCACCACAGCGCTCCATTCTTTTTGCAAGAGCCACAGAAGCAACCACAGGAATCACCTTAATATCTGCCTCTTTCCACTGCTTCATGTACTTCTCTGGATTCCCTGCTCCAGTTGTCACTGCCTTGACGCCTTCTTCCACAACTACCTGTGCAATCTCATCTGCAAAAGGACTTAGCAGCATAATATTAACTCCAAATGGCTTATCCGTCAGTTCTTTCGCCTCGCGAATATAATTACGAACCACCTCAGCCGGCGCATTCGCAGCACCAATCAACCCAAAACCACCAGCCTCTGACACTGCTGCTGCTAGATGAGACTCTGCCACCCAAGCCATACCGCCCTGGATAATCGGCTTCTCAATTCCCAACAGTTCTGTAACTCTCGTCTTCATAATAGAAACCCGCCTTCTTCCTACTTACTCTTCTACACCCTTTGCTTTTAAAAACTCTACCACTGCACCAACTGTTGTAATCTTCTCAAGTTCCTCAGAAGGAATCTCAATCTCATATTCATCCTCTAAGTTGGATACTAACTCAAATAAATCCAGCGAATCTGCGCCCAAGTCTTCCTTAAAAGAAGTCTCCTCTGTAATATCCGCTGCATCTACATTCAACTGCTCTGCTACCATCTCTTTGATTTTCTCTAACATCTCTTCTTCTCCTCTTAACAAACTAAATTTTTCTTTTTCAATTACTTTGACAATCAAAGTATATAGACTACACTCCCATTTGTCAACCTACATTTTCCAAAAATTTAAATTTCTGTTACCACTCCAGGACACAAGCTCCCCAGGTAAGCCCTGCTCCAAATCCCGATAACACCAATTTTTCCCCTCTGTGGAGTCTTCCTTCCTCCTCCATCTGTGCCAGCAGTATCGGCAAACTCGCTGCTGATGTATTGGCGCACCGTTCTATATTCATCGGGAATTTCTCCTCTGGCTGTTTCAGCCTTTTTGCCACGGACTGGATAATCCTCTGGTTTGCCTGATGCAGTAAAAACAAATCAATCTCCTCTGCCTTTACATCCGCTTTAAGAAGTGCATCTTCGATACACATTGGCACGGTCCGAACTGCAAACTTAAACACATCCTGCCCGTTCATCTTCAGATACCCCAGTTCTTTCTCTCCTTTATGAACCGGATTATTTATGGCACGCCCCATACAAAAGAGTACATCCCATTTCTCACCATTACTTCCCACCGACTGCGCCAGCACGCCGCCATCTTCAGAAGCTGCAAGCACCGCTGCTCCTGCTCCGTCTCCAAAGAGTACACATGTCCCTCTGTCTGTCCAGTCCACAAGCTTTGAGAGTGTCTCTGCTCCAATCAAAAGTGCCTTTTTATAAATTCCGCTTCTTATAAATGACTCCGCAATATGTATCGCATACAAAAAGCCCGAACACGCCGCATTAATATCAAAAGCCACTGCATGTACTGCTCCAAGCTCTGCCTGTACCCGACAAGCTGTACTAGGCGTCTCTGTATCAGAAGTAATCGTCGCCACAATCAACAGCTCAATCTCCTCTGCTTTTACATTTGCTTTCAGAAGCGCTTTTTTCGCAGCTCCTGTTGCCAGAGAAGTTGTTGTCTCCTCCTTTGCCAGGCGCCGCTTACCAATCCCTGTCCGCTCCCGAATCCATTCATCACTTGTCTCTACCAATGTCGATAAATACTGATTATCTGCCTCATATACCGGCAGCTCATATCCAGTTCCGATGATTTTAGCCTTCATATCCCATCCTCTATTCCGCAATAATATTTTGATTATCAAAGTATTTCGGCTAAAGTATATCCGGGAAGGATACATTTGTCAAGTACCTTCCCGGATAATTAAGAAAAGTAAATATTTTAAAAACAGGTAAATGCTCCATCAATCACAAAATCTGCTCCTGTAGTAAAAGAGCTTGTATCTCCAGCCAGATAGACACAGATTGCTTCTAGCTCTTCTGGTTTACCCATCCTTCCCATTGGTGCCATCTCATTCCATCTCTCAATCAGTGGAACCAGTGTCGGAGAATTAAGTGTCAGCTCTGTTCCAATATATCCCGGACTAATGCTGTTGACACGCACCCCGCGCTTTGCCCACTCAATCGCTAAGGACTTTGTCAACTGAATCACACCCGCCTTAGAAGCATTGTATGCACACTGTGGCTGTGGTACATTGACAATATGCGCAGACATCGAAGCCGTATTGATAATCGAGCCACCGCCATGTGAGAGCATATATTTTCCTGCCGCAATATCCGTTAAAAACACCCCATTTAGATTGATATTTATCACCTTATTCCACTGCTCATAGGTCATCTCCTCTGCCGGCGCATTGATGCAGATTCCAGCATTGTTGTGACAGAAATCAAGCCCTCCAAGCTCTTTTACCACTTCCTCAACCATTGCATCCACCTGTTTTGGGTCTGTACAATCCGTCTTCACGGCAATGACACTGCGCCCTGTCTTTTCTGCGATTTCCTTTGCTGTCTTTTTCGCTTCCTCTAAGTCCAAATCCACAATCGCCACATCTGCTCCTGCCTCTGCAAAAGCTGTCGCTGTACATTTTCCAATCCCTCTTGCTGCTCCTGTTACAAATCCCTTTTTTCCATCCAGTCTCATCTTCTCAATAATACCCATGACGCTCTCCTTTTTAAAATATATTTTGTAAAATCATTTTACAAATCTTAATTACATAATAGCGAATTCCTTCTTATCTGTCAACCCGTCAAAATACACAATTTTCTTATATCTATTTTAGGAAAGATACCTGTAGTTTCTCTTAGCATCCTGTGTTATAATATAGTTTTACAAAATCATTTTACAAAATAATGTCACAGAAAGCAGGTACTGCCTTTATGAATAAAAGCATCACTCCTAATCAAATCAAACAAAACAACAAAAGCCTTATCTATCACTACATCTACCAAAACCCCAAAGTCTCACAGCAGGATATCGCCTATGACCTTCGGCTTAGTCGCCCTACTATCACCACCAATCTAAACGCACTTGAAGCTGACGGCTTTATCCAAAGAGATGGCCAGATAACTACGGAATCCGCCGGAAGAAAAGCAGTCGCTTACTCGATTATCTCCGACTACCGCGTTGCAATCGGTGTGGAAGTTCTAAAGCAAAGTATCAAAATCATCGCGGTCAACCTGTACGGCCAACCGATAGACCATCACACCCTTTCTATCTCCTACGCTGCAAAAGACAGCTACTATAAAAAAGTATGCCAGGCAATTATCGACTTTCAAAATATGCGAAAGCTTAGCGACAGCCAAATCCTTGGCGTTGGCTTTGCAATGCAAGGACTTATCTCCCCAGATGGAGAGACTGTTGTCTATGGACAGATTTTATCTTGTACAGGCCTTACCATCGATGTATTTCGAAGACACCTTCCCTGGCCTTGTATCTTTATCCACGATGCCGACGCCGCTGCCACCTCTGAGCTTTGGAGCTCTAGTGCACTTACTGACGCTTTCTATCTCTCCCTAAGCACCCACTTAGGCGCTGCTATGATTTGCAAAAGAAGTATCCTTTCTGGCAGACATGGCCACAACGCAACCGTTGAACATATCAGTCTAACTTCTGATGGTCCCCGCTGTTATTGTGGCAAACGCGGCTGCCTAGAGACACTCTGCTCTCTAAGTGCCCTTTTAGAAGAAGACGAATCTCTTGATGATTTCTTCCAAAATCTTAGAGAAGGTGAACCGCTCTACAAAAGTCGCTTTACTACCTATCTGACCAACTTAGCCAAAGCTATCAATCTCCTTCACCTTATCTATGACCAGGATTTTATTTTAGGAGGCCATCTAGCCCCCTATCTAACCCTAGAAGACCTTGCCTTTTTGCACAAAAAAATTCGGCAAATGACTCCATTTGCCGAATCCGAAGACTTTCTTCTCATTAGTAATATGCCGCAACACAATATTGCGATTGGAGCAGCACTTTCACACCTTCAGACTTATCTGAGTGCTCTCTTTTTATCATAGTTGATTGCTTCTGCAAAACTTATACAGCGTCTTTGTCTGATAGACCTCTCCTTTGTCAAATATCGCTTTTTGAAAGTTGGGCTCATTTACATGATTGGGAAAATACTGCGTCTCCAGACAAAGACCCTGCCGCTTCTCATACCTTGCACCGCCTTTGCCTGTCTGTGGTACAATCGCATTGCCGGCATAGAACTGTACGCCCGGCAAATCTGACCAGACCTCCATTGTAAGCTCTGCCTGCTCATCTACCACCTCTGCAATCTTCTCCACCTTGCCAAATGTCGTATCTAATGCAAAGTTATGGTCATATCCACCGGTCAGTCTTAGCTGTTCCCAGTCTGCATCAATCGTATCTCCAATGCGCCTTAAACTCCGTAAATCCATTGGTGTTCCTTCCACAGGCAGAATCTGTCCTGTAGGAATCCCACCTTCCAAAAGCTCTGTAAATCCACTTGCCAAAATCTTTATCTTTGCATCACAGATATTCCCTGCATCATGGCCTTTTAAATTAAAATAACTGTGATTCGTCAGATTTATCACGGTCTTTTTATCACTGACTCCTTGATAGGATATTTCTATTGCATCTTCATCGAGAAGTTTATATGTTACTGACACTTTAAGCGTTCCCGGAAAACCATTTTCTCCATCCGCACTTAGATAAGAAAACTTTACGGCATCTTCCTGCTCTAAAAGTTCTGTCTCCCAGAGCACCTTATGAAAGCCATTTTCTCTGTCTGAGTGAAGATTATTCTTATTCTCATTTGCCGAAAGATGATAGGTTGTCCCATCTAGTGTAAAAGCAGCACCTGCAATCCGGTTGGCATTTCGCCCGATAGTTGCTCCGAAGAAGCACCCATTTTCCTCATATTCTGCCAAGCTGTCATAGCCAAGTACCACATCGGTTCTCTGTCCTTTCTTATCTGGCACAAAGAGACGAACAAGTATCGCGCCAAAATCTGTGAGCGCCATCTCCATCCCATTGTCTTTTGTCACTGTATACAGATGTGCCATCCTGCCATCCTTTGTTATTCCAAATTTCTCTGTACGAATCCCCATTGTTACTCCTCTACAGCACTACGCGGCCTTCTAATGCGCGCAGAAGCGTTACCTCGTCAATATATTCCAAATCACCGCCCACAGGCACACCACTTGCGATTCTGCTTACCTTAATCCCTGTAGGTTTGACAAGCTTACTGATATACATCGCTGTCGTCTCTCCTTCAAGGCTTGAATTGGTTGCAATAATCACTTCATCCACTTCTTTTTCCAGTCTTAACATCAATTCTTTTAGCTTAATCTCGCCTGGCCCTATCCCAAGCATTGGAGAGATGGCACCGTGTAACACATGATAGACGCCCTCATATTTTCCTGTCTTCTCATAGGCAGTCATATCCCGTGGGTTTTCCACCACCATAATCATCTTCTGGTTGCGCGCCGGATTGTTGCAGATAGGACATAGCTCCTGGTCTGTCAGTGTCAGACACTGCTTACAGTAGCGGATGGTATGCTTTGCTCCCACTATCGTATCTGCTAATTTCTTCACTCTGTCTTCTGGTAAATCAATAATATAAAATGCCAGTCTCTGCGCGGTCTTGACACCAATACCAGGCAGAGAAGCCAGCTGTTCAATCAGCTGGCTGATTTGATTGCTATAATAATCCATTAGAACGGAAACCCTCCGCCAAGTCCACCTGTCAGCTTCGCCATATTGGCTGCTGATGCTTCCTCTGCTTTTCTAAGTGCCTCATTGACCGCTGCCATAATCACATCTTCTAACATCTCTACATCTTCTGGGTCTACGGCTTCTGGGTCAAGTTTAATCTTTGTCACTTCTTTTTTACCAGTGACGGTCACTTCCACTGCACCGCCGCCTGCTGCTGCGGTAAATTCTGCACTTTCTAGTTCTTTTTGGCTCTCCTCCATCTGCCTTTGCATGCGCTGTGCCTGTTTCATCAGATTGTTCATATTTCCTGGCATCCCGCCGCCTGGAAATCCGCCTCTTTTCGCCATCTTTCTATCCTCCTGCCCATTCTTTTTCTAATCGTTTTCTTCAATCTCAATATCCATATGAATCACGCCGGACAAATCCATCATAGGTTCTGCTGCCCGCTCATCCATCTTTGGTATTGTAATCTGTATAGGAAATCGAACGTTTAATATCTTCTCTGTTATATCTTCTATTTCTGCTGCCAGTTCTTTTTCATCGACTGCATGATTTAGCGCCAATACAATCTGCACACCACTATGCCCCGAAAGTTCCCTACACTGCGCATCTTTTAATACAATCTGTGACCAGGGCCTTAGTCTTTTGCGAAGCTCCTGAAAACGACTGATAAACGTCTTGATATCCTCTGGCAGCGCCTCTTTTATCTCAGTTTTTTGTGGTGGAACTTTTGTCTCCTTATACTCTGTCTGCTCAGCTATCTCCTGCACAGGCATCACAATCCCACGCTCTACTTTCGCTTCTAACTGTGCAAGTCTCTGAAGAAGCGAATCATAGTTTGGCTCCATCTGTGGTTTACATAATTTAATCAATGCAATCTCTAAAAGCACTCTTTTCTGAGATGCATAACGAAGCTGTCCCTGAAGCTCTGAAAATACCCGAATATAACGCATCAATGTCTCGGCGTCTGTCAAATGGGTCTCCTCTTGCATCTGCCGCAGACGCTCTCTGGAGACATCTAGCATCTCCTCCATCCCAGGGTCACTCTTTAGCATTAAGAGATTACGCAGATACCAGATAAAGTCTGTGACAAACTGCGACAGTTCTCTTCCCTGTAAGATAATCTGCTCTAGTTGCTGGATAGCTAATAAAAGCTCCATAGAGCAAATCTTCTGAAAGAGGCTGCTGAACACATCCATATCCACAGCCCCAAGAACCTCCAGCACATGGTCATATGTCAGCTTTTCTCCCAGATAAAATGCAATGCACTGGTCTAAAAGGCTTAGTGCATCTCGCATAGAGCCATCTGCTGCTTTTGCAATATAGGTAAGTGCACGCTCTTCTACTTCCACCTGTTCCTGCTCCATAAGCTCTAGCAGACGGTCTTCTATAGTTCTCACTGTAATCCTGCGAAAATCATACCGCTGACAGCGAGACAGAATGGTAATTGGAATCTTGTGCACTTCCGTTGTCGCCAATATAAAGATAACATAAGAAGGTGGCTCCTCTAGTGTCTTTAGCAGTGCATTAAAAGCTCCAATCGAAAGCATATGCACCTCGTCGATAATATAGACCTTATATTTTCCCTCTGTAGGAGAATAGGAGACTTCTTCCCGAATCTCCCGGATATTGTCCACACCATTATTAGACGCTGCATCAATCTCTATAACGTTCATCGATACACCAGAAGCAATCGCCTTACAAGATGCACATTCCCCACAGGGATTTCCTTCTATAGGATGCTCACAGTTGACAGCCTTTGCAAAGATTTTGGCAATGGTTGTTTTACCGGTTCCCCTTGTACCACAAAACAGATAGGCATGCCCGATACGGTCAGCACAAATCTGATTTTTAAGTGTTGTCACAATATGGTCCTGACCTTTTACATCCGAAAATTCCGCCGGGCGAAACTTTCTGTATAACGCTGTATAAGACATGCCTTCTCACTCCTAATTAATCGCCAAAACTAATACCAACCGTCTTCGCTTCTTCGATAATTCCTGCATTCGGGTCTACCATCTTTAATTTTCCAGCCACTTCGCCAAGTGGTACTTTGCAGGTCTCACCGTTGACAATCGCTACCATATAACCGTAGTCTTCATCTACAATCAGTTTTGCTGCTCTTGCACCAAGACGCGTGGACAATACACGGTCATAAGGTTTGGGAGAGCCACCTCTTTGGGTATGACCTGGAACAGTTACGCGAACATCGGCGCCGGTCTTCTGCCGAATCAGCTCTGCTAACTCATAAGAAACCGATGGATAAGGATACTCTGCCATCTTTGCCTTTAATTCCTTCTTAGATAGCGCTGCATCCTGTTTGGAGATTGCCCCTTCTGCCACTGCCAGAATCGTAAAGCCTTTCTTTGCCTTTGTACGCTTCTCTATCGCCTCACAGACTTTATCGATATCATATGGAATCTCAGGAATCAGCACAATATCTGCACCACCAGCAATTCCGGCATGAAGCGTCAGCCATCCAACCTTATGCCCCATCACTTCCACAATAAATACCCGGCCATGGGAAGCTGCCGTTGTATGGATACAGTCAATACAATCCGTTGCAATATCCACTGCACTCTGGAAGCCAAAAGTCATATCGGTTCCCCAGATATCATTGTCGATGGTCTTAGGAAGATGCAGGATATTCAGCCCTTCTTCCCGCAGCAGATTGGCTGTCTTCTCTGTTCCGTTACCGCCTAGGATTACAAGACAATCCAAATCCAGCTTCTTATAGTTCTTCTTCATCTCCTCGACTTTATTCAGACCATTCTCATCAGGAAGCTTCATATTCTTAAAAGACTGTCTCGAGCTTCCAAGAATCGTACCACCTTTGGTCAGGATTCCTGCAAAGTCTCTGGCCGTCATATGACGATACTCATTGTAAATCAGACCCTTATAGCCCTCCTCAAAGCCAAAAATCTCCACATTGCTTCCAAGCTCATTGTAAAGTCCTTTTGCCACACCTCTCATCGTCGCATTCAGTGCCTGGCAGTCGCCACCGCTTGTTAGCATTCCCACACGTTTCATCACTATCCACTCCTTTATTATTGATATTGTCTCTAAAGCTCTGGTAAATATTATAAACCAACTTGTTCTATTGTACAAGGGTCTGTCATTGACACAAAACAAAAAAGAACTGATACTCTCAGTCCCTTTAAATAAAACAAAATTATTTTAAATCCGTGCATCCTGCTTTGAACCCTGGCCCGAAACGTTACCTGTACAGTTAACTCAGCCCAGGCACCCTTACGGCACACACGAGCTCCCGCTTAGTGCTGCTTTGTTCCCAACCTGACACGGTTCACGGGTTCCTGTTGCGTAAGACCCAAACATCAACGCCACTTATACAGGGCAGCTTCCGAACGTCCGGCCCGAGGCAGGATATCACTCCTACTATGGCGGATTGTAGGTACAGGGCGCCGCCACTGCCCCAGCTGCACGGAAATCTTATGACATATTTGGCATATTGGCTAAGTATATCCCGTTTTTTTGGTTTTGTCAAGTATATGAATTTTAAGTATTAGGATTTGAATAATACCTACAATAATTCCACATAGGAAAAACGCTTTTATATTTATTCTCAAAATCCGCAGATATAAAAGCAATATATAAAATATCAAAAAAAGCAGAAAGCTGCTTAGCAATTCCGCACATGTAAATATATATATATTTTGTGTGATGCTGCTTTTTTCTTTTCTAATATATCTTAGATAGAATATGCCTGCAATCAATAAAGCGATGAACAAACAGGCGATAAACCATTCTATGCCAATTCCTGTTTTTCCCTTAATGAAATATTTTGCAGGAGAGACACTGACCGAATAATCTCCACATTCTGCATTGGATAACAGTTGTTCTATATCGCTAGATGTATATGCAAAATCCTCCTTGGGGGATATCATAAGGCCACTTGTCTTGTTCGCATAATGGATATTGATTCCTTCCATATCATCAGGTACTTCCAATATATCAAAACTAGGCATCATAATATATTTATCCAAATATACCATCTGGACCGGATTACAAATATTTGCATCTTTTTCCAGAATTCCAACAACTTCAAATGTATACATATCATATAGATAGTCAGCAGAAAATTGAGCACCCAATGGAAATACATCTCGATATTCATATCCAAGAACAACCGGAATCGTGCCTCCACGAAACTGATAGTCTTTATCCGTTAAAAGTCTCCCTGCATAACATTCCAAATGATTGTTTGCTTGTAGATTCTCGCTGACTTGAATACATAAAGCAGCTTCACAATTTTCAGATAACGCCTCCGTCTCATAATCAAAAAATTCCTGAGAAGCGGGCAGCTTCTGCAAATATTGCAGATAACATTCATAATAATCATATCTGGAATTATTACAAAGCTGTGCATATAATTCCATATA
>Ga0137308_102279_pt1 | contig 13419 bp, 10 predicted proteins | sample Inofrocosms_June_FD_97181 | JGI IMG/M metagenome (GOLD analysis project Ga0137308, IMG submission 97181) | Mouse cecal microbial communities from Vienna, Austria - N-Acetylneuraminic and N-Acetylglucosamine D2O microcosms_June | ecosystem: Host-associated > Mammals > Digestive system > Large...
ACCTCTTGCTGGGGTATGGTTTATGGTCACGGAGCCGGAGCAAGCGTTCGCCTGCGTGGGTGAGGTACCAGACCAATCCACTGGAGCCTGCCCGTACTCCACCGATGCGCCGGGAAAGGCTGTCAACCAGTCCCAGCTCTTTGAGCTTTTTAAGGTTACGGCTGGTAGCCCGAAGGGCGGCAGTAGGGGTGGTAGCCTCAAGAAAATGCAGGCGCTGTACCTGCCCGGTGAGCAGATAGCGGTATTTTTGCACCGCTAAAAGTACCTGCCGGTCACGGTCGCTGAGAGCCATGTCGATCTCTTCCAGCTGTTGCCGGGAGATTCTCCGGTGTTCTTCGGGAGCCTCGCCGGGCGTTATGGTATCTTTAGCAGGAATACTAAAGGAATCACATACGTTATAATTAGAATAGGCAGGCACACGGGACGTTTCCGGCTTTTTCTCGCCGTCCCGGGGCGATGGGTGATTAGTCATGAGCGTTTTCTCCTTCCAATAGCTGCATCGTCTGGATTTTCTCCGGCGGTGTTGTCGTAATTAAATATTTTTAGGTAATATTCCTCCACTTGTGCGGCAGACATGCCGTAGGTTGCCTGGCTCCGGGCACGAAGCTCAGCAGCGTCCTGCAAAACTGGTGGCGGTGGTAAAGTCTGTCCCTGAATCCAGCCCGTGTTCCTCCGGCTAGACTGGAAAGAAGTGTAAACCCGGTAGCGGGGCAAACTCATAAAGTCCTCCGCCGTAAGTTCCGGAGCCATTGCTGCCATATCCTTGGCATCTTTACTATTTAGCCCGAACACTATCTTGTTCCTGGCATTAGCATCAATACCGGAGCGGATGTTAACTGGTAGCTGGTCGCGATACTGGTGGGCTAGTGTTAAGCCTACACCGAGTCCTCTTGCCTGAGCTAAAGCATCCGATAAATCGGTGGGCAGGCTGAGGTAATCCTGGAGCTCGTCAATGTAAACCTCAACGATATGCCGCTTTTCTGCTGGCAGACTAGCTCGCGATAAAGCTAAAGTCCAGGTTAAACCGACAATTAGACTCCCCAGCAATTTGGCAGTTTCCCCTCCCACCAAGCCTTTATTGAGCGGTACAAGCACAATCCGGCGCTTATAGAATAAATCCGTTAATGAGAACTTTGGTTTTGCTTGTCCGAGTACATTCCTTAGCCCCGGACGGAGTAGGAACTGTCGGAGTTTATTTAGTACTGGGTCAGTCTGCTGGCGGCGCTCTGAGTCTTTTAAATCCTCATATTGTAACCAGAAAGGACGCAAAGCAACTTTGTCTTTGACTTGAGCTGTAATCCTCCGGCGGAAGTTGCTGTCTGTCAGAAGCGGCGGAAGCCAGAGCAGTGTAGCGTCTTCAATTTCCACTAGTGTGAGCAGAGCTGCGTTGAGAATATCTGCAATTCTAACACCCCAGCTATCGCTCCATATCTCCTTCAGTACGGACAGAATCGCATCTGCAATCAACGCTTTGTTGCCGTATTCCTTAAACGCCAGCGGGTTAAACCCACATGGACATGGATCAGATGGATCTATTACAACTACATCCTCAATGCGTTCCTCTGGAATTCTGGCAAGGACATCATTAACCAGGTCAGCTTTGGGGTCAAGTACCAGTACGCTTCTTCCGGCTTTGATATCCGCCAGAATTAGGTGTAACATCGCTGTGCTTTTCCCTGAGCCTGTAGGTCCGAGGCACACTATATGCTCCAGTGAGTCCTGCGGAGAAATACTGAGTTTCTTAGGATTTATAGCATCCATTGACACCGCAAAGCTCCGATTGTCGTGTTTGTTGGTTGGGCTATAATACCGAGTAGGTGGCAAAGTTAGTTTTGGATGGAGCCCTGGTGTACCCGGCATTTCTTCCTCCCCGGCTGGGAGTAGCAGAAAGTTAGCTAACTCCTTCACGGATAAGCTCAGTGGAAAATGCCATGGTACATGTGCGGTGTTGAGGTCACTTGGTTTAGCGGCTTCCTCACGTATCCTTACGCCTACTGATTCCAAAGTCCTAAATGCACTGAGGATACTGCGTAAACGGAAAATGGCATTTTCTCCTGCTGAACCAATCCGAACCACGGCTTGGAAAATCTGTTGTTCGGCTTTTTCTTTGACGGTTTTACGGCTCTCGGCGGAGGCTTTCTGTACATCTCCTAGAATGATCCGCAGCCATGAGGCGTGTGGCTCGCCCAGATTGCTGGGTACCGGGGAAGGGGCATAAGCCTTCCCCAGTACAATTTGTACCACCGTTTCTGCATCCGTCTTATTTCCTGTGATTGCTGCTAGTCCCGCCCGGATGACTGATTCTGTAATGTCAGTCTTGAGCGACAAAGCAGGGTGAGTGATTTTTAGCTGTCTAGCAACACTAATAGGTTTCCGGCTGTCGATAGAAATATCGTGACACTGGATATCGCCATGCGCTTTGATTGCTTCCTCTATACTTTTGATGTACTTATAATCAGCACCAAGCAGATAACTGACTTTTCCATTAGAGCTACGGATTTCCCAAATCACGGAACCTCGCGGTGTAATAGCAGCGAGATGTGAGAGTAGTTCCCACACCGCTTTTATGTCGTATGGTCGATGCCAGACTACCTCCTTCCAGCAAATATTTTCTATCTGGTGTTTTCTCATGAACGCCCACTCCTTTCTTTTACTACCATTGTCCCAAATCATGTTTGTGTCTCCAGATTCTGTAAGCGACTACGGCTATGATGATAATTGCAAAAATAATAGCGAGTATTGGCCAGACCTCCAGAATCCACTCTACGGCCGTGTGGATAAAGAAAGCGCTGAGCATTAGCATGAATGCGGCTTCCACAATACGGTCGATCCATTTCTTTGGTTCCAAACATCTACACCTCCTGTTCTATGTCGGCCGGGTTTACTTTATCGCTGTACGCAGGAACTGGATAGCCGGGGATGACAATGTCGCTATCTATCTCATTACCCCAACAGTCCCAGCCTGGCTGACGGCGGCGAGCGAAGAGTTCGAGGTATGGCGGGTGTGATAGTCGTTCTATGACAGCATATTGCTCCTCAGGCTTATGGCTATGTGGGGGTTGATATGGTGCAAACATCCAACTTGGCTGAGAATGACACTTAACCGGTGCCTTGCCACGTGTAGCCATCATCAGCGACTCATGAGCTGTTCTAGCGTAATGGCCCAGACCCATTTTAGGCTTAATCCATACTAACATGCAGCGGTATGTGAAGCCCCAAGCCTCAATTACTTCTAATGCATCTCTCAACAAGCCATTTGGGCACCACAGGTACAAATGTGCATTGTCTTCAACCAAATCTTTAATTGGCATAGCTTTAATGCGATCTAGCGACATCAATGGATAGTGACTTTCTGCGCTTCGAACATTTGTTCCTCCTTTTTGGTTCGTACTCCAGGGCGGATCTGCAAGTATGGTCGAATATTTGTTCGATGTTGTGTTGATTACTGACTTAGTTATTTGGTTTTCTGTATTATGATTATTTTTCTGCATATAATTTGTCCTTTCTTATAGCCCGTGCGGCTTTGGTGTCATTTAACGACATTTCCGCACCGAATAATAATGTTTAAGGTAAAAACCTTCTGAACGACAAGACATCACTTAACAGAGGTCAAAGTCGGTTTTAGAAGTATCAAAAAACGATGTTGTCAAATATTTAACAGAGTATTGATAAATCTGGCAATACTGCTTTTGTTACCGTTTGTTAGCTTCTTGGAGCATTGCTCTATAAGCCGCAAGACAGGAGCTTCTGATGTTATTCTGAGCCTGGATAGTCCTCCGGTACATCATGATTTCTTTTAGGAGCTCATTGCGCTCCCAGATAAAATAATGGATGAACAACCCAGCAAACACTCCACAAATAATAGTCAAGATAATAACAGCTAATTTTAGTTCCATAATAGTCATCATAGTGTTCACCTTTCTTTCCGCTACAGTCTTCTGGCGCAAATTGCTTTTGAACCAAAAGACTGTAGCTAAGCATTGTGTTTAGTGGTCTTTGGTTGTAAAAAAGAGCTACTGTTGTCCAATCTGCTGCAGGGTACGCATAGTATAGGCATCTACAATAGCCTTGCACCTTCCGGCTGCCCAGGGAGCTTGGCTTACAATCTCTCCTTCCAGTACGGAGAGGGCAGCGGTGCAGTCAAGAGCGGTTTTTGCTACTGCTGAACGACAACAAACTTCGGTTGCCTCTAATCTGGCGTGATTAATAAGGGCACGTGACTGCCGGTTAGTGGATAAAGACATAATCCCAAAGTTGCTGCCGATTGGGGTGTTGATAACGTCTCCGGTAAGAATTTCTTGTCCTGCTGCGTTGAAGTTGTTCATGATAAAATTCTCCTTGCTTTGATGTTGGTAGGTTGATGAGTTACATGATGATTCTAATAGTGGTAGGTTATAAGTGCATTGGGATCACCTCCATATGTGAATTTAGTATTTTTAACATAGGAGCTAAGAAGAAATAAAACATCATCAAATTATTACCCCTATATATTTCATGGGACAAATTAGAGTGAGTTGAGCAACAAAAATAAAAAAATTATTTTTTATTGAAATTTGTGTTTTTGATAGAGAAAATGAAAAAAGTTAAATGCTGAAATAATACAGGGAAATTTTCCATAAAAATAGCCGCAATTGCTTGCGACTATCGTTTTTTACTTAAAAATCAGTGTAGATCACCTCACCTGCTTCTTTTGGGACATCATCAATGCTTGAATAGTCATCGGCATCATTATCGAAAATGTCCAGAACACAACTATCTTGTGTTCTTTCAAGAATATATATGCTTGAAAAACATTCTTCGCAATATATTCTCAGATCATATTCTGTGTCTGGTTTCCCATTAGTGTGGGGAACACTGAAGTGGATCTTGACGGTATGCGATCCATTTTTAAGGGCGTTTAGAACTACTACTTGGGACTCCCTGGTTACTGGACAATAATACGTCAACGCCACGCCGCACCACCTAAGTTGGAATTTTGTTAGTATCCAGCTGTTGTATTTACCGTGGAGGATTTCCACGTAATGAGAATAGAAGTCCTTATCGGCATTGACCGAGAAGTTTACTTCCGCAATGCCAGCGATATCTATAGAGTTGTCAGATTCGTCTTGGCAGAGCGTAATTTCCATCCGGATAGGCAATGGCTCACCTTCGCCTAAAAGCTTTAGCCCCGATCCGTCGTCAAAGCTCATGACCTGGTAGCCTCCATCATCAAATCTGCGATATGTATCTAATTTTTTCATATAATTACCCCCATTTTCTTTAAGAATTTAATTATTGTGTCATCGCCTTTCCTCTTATGAGAACAAGCGAATTCCACAATAATCTGAGGTAATATACTGAATTTGTACAAAAAATATGGATAAGTTGCGTGAGAAACACTGATTTTAAGTATTAAAGATCGAAACAAATTAGTTTGTACTAACCATTGTAGCACAGATAGTTGTAATTGTCAAGTATTATTGCATTTTTTTGATAAATATACTGATAATTTATACTGAATTATTTTTTTGATTAAGCAAAATAACGAGGAGGTCTTATTTAAAGACCTCCCCTCAAACCTTATTTTGTAGACTCTTCTTTGTATACTGTTATAGCCGCAAAATCTTGCAAAACGATATGATTCGTAGAACCTTTGACCCAGTTGTTAATTGTGTTAGATCCGTAAGCAAGACCCACATCAATAACTCTAGCCCGAAAGCGAACATAAGCATTTGCTCCAGGAGAATAGTCTCCTATATTTACGCCCGTAGTTCCAATAGTATCGCCACGGTCAGTTGCTCCATCAACATTAGAATTCCAAAGTTTTGTAGTACCGGGAATATATTCAAGGCAATCTGGTAAGAGCGTAACAATCATAACGTTCATTTGATCATAAGTCCCAGTATTACGATATTCTATTTGATATTCAATTTCCTCTCCAATCTCAACATCCTCTAGATGATCAGCCCAGCTATTGCCTGTACCAAGATGGCGAACTGTGTGATGTAGGGTAAAATTATCGATACCGTCATAAACGACCCGGACTTTAATACTTACTAGATCCGCGAAGTAATAACAGCCCGGTAATTCGCCATTAGGGTTCTCAAAACCAATAGAAGTACCACCAGATTTCGCTTTAACGATATCGTCGCTAATGGTGCGACCAGTATGCCTATTGCCTTCAGCATCGTACCAAGGTTCAATTGCATTATTCTCTTCAAGGGCTGAGCCATAAATATATTCCAAATGAAATTTCTCGCCGTTCTCACTGTTAAAAACAATATTGTCCCTAATTTCTTCCGGCACAGCATTTGTAGCTGATATAATACCATGAATGTTAATCTGGGTATCGGAAATTTGTGGAATATTAAAAGCTACTTTGGTATTATGAGCAACGCCGCGACCATCTTCTTGCCAGGTGTTTTTGTCGCTGATAGTATTATTATGGACAAAAGCACGAATGATGTAAGTTTCGCCATCTTTAGCAATAATACTATCGTGAGACCACTTATTGTCTTTACCATGGTTGCCATCATCTACACGAACACCTACAAAATATTGTTCATCGTACCATTCAGCAGTTTCGTCTTTGATAGAATTAAATTTAACTTTGCCTACATCGACAAGGCTATCTAACGCACCAGCATCAATGTCTTTCTTGGTGTAAAGGGGACGACCATCACCGTTACTATATTCAAGATCCAACAATGACCTTTCTTCATGAATCTTCATGGTAGTATCGTTGTTAACTTTTACGCCATCTGAAAAATCCGTATCGCTACTTTCAACTATTTGTATAGAACTATTTACAATATTATTTACAATAGTCACTTTTGATCCCCATACTACAATTATACAAAGTATGATCAAAACTAAAACACAAACTGCAATTATTATAGGCCAATCCCGTTGTAGATGGCCTTTTTCTTGATTCTGTTTTTCATTATTCCTTAAGATATTCTGATAATTATTTTGTACTATGTTTTGTTCTGTTATAGTCTCTTTATTTAAAAGAAGATTAATTATCTGGATAAACGTATTTGTTTTTTGGCTGGAATTGACATGTTCGTCATTATTGTCTTCCGTGCCACTTTTGTTGTCTCCTAGCACTCGTTTTTTTATTGGTTCGGGGATTTTGTTTGCTTTCCAGTCCTCGTATAGTTTTTCCGCAACAGATTTTAAAAGGGCATCTTCCTGCTTTCTATATGTATCAAGCTCATCTGAATACTTCGTGGTTTTTTCACTAAAATTATGAACTTTGCTTCTTCGTTTCGTAGCAGTGCTTATACTCCTATACCCATCTAGACGTCCAGAAACAGCCAACATCATTTTCAAGTCTTTTTCATCATCAATATAATATGAAAGGATAGCGTCATAAAATAATAAACATTCTTCTTTTGTTAAATAAATTTCTTTTGGATCTTTTTCAAGTAACAAACCGATAAGCGTCTTTACAGGTTCAATATTCTTTGTTCCAGAAGTACGAATTCTACCTAAAAGATGTTCTATTGTATAAATAGCGTTTTCTTTATTATCATCTCCCATTATTATTTTTCACCTCATCAATGCGTATTCTAGCCTATGCGCTATCTATCCATAGATAAAAATATGCTTTTCCGGGATTTTTCCGGTATTCCGATATTTTTCCGGGATATTTCCTGTAGTTCCGTTATCTGATTTGATATTCTAATATCAATACAAATCTCTTATTTTTACAAAAAATTATATCATTAGATATAGCATAAAGCAAGGGATTTGATACTACAGAAAGGAGGCGGTACTGCTTTTATCAGCTATGCCGGCTAGTTGATAAAAAATTGTTAAACAACTCAATAAAGCAAATAACAAGATAACTACAATCTATAGATTAAATATTTAATTCAGAATGATCCTGCGAGACCGAAATGGTAGGCTGGGCACCAGAATGGTGCCCTCTTGCCACATTATGCGGCTCCATGGATCAATTTATGAATTATACGGCTCTCGCAGGATCTTTAGCGAAAGGAGCCGTAAATATGAAAATAAATAAAAACACACTGTTTAACGGGTATTTAGAAGGGGATAGGTTCGTAATTACAAAGGATATGCTGGATGGCGTGGATCAAGACACGGCTAAAACCATCAAAAATCTCTATGAAGCAGATCATCAATGTGAACAACGCAACGGGCGTTGCATTAAACTCGATGGCAAACAATGTAGAAAAAAATGCTCTGAATGCAAGGAGATACCAGATGGTATGGTGAAGGGTACACCATTGTCTTACGATAAACTAATGGAGACAGGCTATAAGCCTCACAATGATATTTTTCCATCTCCAGAAGAATGGTGTACTAAACAGGAACTGTACATAGAGATGTATACTGCAATTAATACCTTAGATAAGAAGGATAGGGAGATTATCTTATTGTTCTCAAATGGTAAGACAGAACGAGAAATCGGAGCCATAATGGGTATGCCGCAAAGAACAGTAAACTATCGCAAAAAGAAAAGTTTTATCAAAATCAGAAAGATTTTAGAAAAATATTGAACTTTTCTTGCTCAGAGTAAGTAAATTTGTCCCATGAATAATAGAGGGGTAGATGTGAGGTTATTTTTATCACTGCTACCTCACATCTAACCTCTGACACAATAAATTTTATTTATAGAAGGGAGAAGTAATCATGAAAGCTCAAAAGAACAAAAATCAATCAAAAAACCAGGCTACACAGTTAAATTCCGTAAAAGATTACGGAAAGCCAGCAGTAGAATCACGTTCTGCCGGGATTCCGCTCAGCATCGGTCTGTTACAAGAAGATTCTAATAATCCCAAAGAACCTCCGACACTTGTTGATCATGAAACCTTCGGTAAATCTTATCGGGTGCAAGACGGTGCTGTTTATACCATCCGCCTTGGGGTTCACAGCGATCCCAATGGAGTTGGCGCTATTACGAAGGACTCTGCCGTCGCTTGTATGATTCCTACAGTGACTACGAAGCGGGCTCAACTTTTAGCGATGTTCTTTATTGATGAGTTGTATCCAGCCAAGTTCGCAGACTGCGTGTATTTAGTTGGCGACAATGCGTTCAAGTTGGAATACTTACATAAGACAGCTAGGCTAGAATCTAACAATGAATCCAGAGAAAGCCTCACTCTAAGCGATGATACTGTCAGTGTAGAAAAAGATAACATTTTGATATTTTTTAATGGTCTTGACGAAGGACTACCAGAGTGCAACAACTTTACTTACGACTTCCTCACCTTTGAGGTAATGGTAGTATTTGAGAAACAGCATATGGCCTCACAGAGAGTCCGTGTTGTTAGTAATAAACGCAAGACTTGGCATGAACGCATTCAAGCTAAAGTCGGAGACAAGATAGAAATTGAAGTGAGCTATACTAATTATAGTAGTGACAGTATAGAAAACCTTACCATTACGACAGATATACCAGAAGGCTTCCAGTTTATCAAAGATTCTGCTACTACAGATGGAGCAAGGCGTCTAGACTGTGCGCTGATGAAGGAAGATGATCTCACCATCCTGAGAATTGCGCTTGGTGAGTGCAAACCGGGCACAGCAGTTTCCGTTCACTATATTATGGAAGTTATCAATAAAAACCTGCCTGACAGTCAAGACGGATTATGCAACTGGGTACAAGTAAGTGCAGACTCAAATGTGCAATATGCCTATACAGAAATATTCTTCAAGTAACCTACTTACAGCTAAAAGCCCTCTTCTGGGGGCTTTTAGCTTGTAATGGGATGAGGGATCTTATTAAGCCTAGTTGATCCTTCTAATCAAGAATTATCGTTTGATAGCAGTAGCCGAAAGAATAAAGGTTTATTTTCAGCTTATCGGGCGTCCCATTGATACGGTTATGCTCATCTGCAATCTCCTGATAGAGTTCTGCGTTATTAAACATTTTGTACGTTATCACGTCTAGCGTGGTTTCTGTACCAGTGTCGGAGATTTTAACGAAACTGCGATGAATGTGGAAGCTAGGTAAGCTCTCATAATACAGCCAGCCTGTTAGTGATATAAGAATAAAAATGGCGGTGAATCTTTTAGAGTTTTTCATGTTGTTACGTTCCTTGAGAAGCGTGAATTTGGTGGTGTGTGTTCATTTTTGAGTTAAGTGCAACAAAATGTGTCTTTGTGAGTTATAAACATGGCTGTTCTCTCAAAAAAGAACAGCCATATGATTTATGAATTTTCTATAGTTCATATGTTATAATGGAAGTGCCTTACTTTTACATATAATCGGGTTTTCTTTGCATTTGTTGATGTGTGTTAAGCGACATCGCATAAATAATCACAGCAGCAAATGCTCCCGATTATGAATGGAAGTAAGGCACCTTGCGGTGTCGCTTTTTGTAAGCTGGGATAATATAGCAATACACTTCTAATACTACTAATGAAGGAATGAATATGGTTAGCCAAAGCAAAAATACTCGTACTTCGTCTGAGAAGCATCTGTATACTACAGTTCTATGTTGCTTAATAATCGGTGTTTTAGTGTCAGCATTTTCCATCGTACTAATTGGTAGTTGCCTGCTTAATTTTCCCGATTTTGGAGCTGTACTCCGTGCCCCTGTTTACGGTATTTTTATACTTTGCACTGCTGTTCCAATAGGTATTACTATGTCTACATACACACATCTACAAATTAAACGCTTCTTCTCCAAAGTTTCTGATTCTAAGAACAATAAATATTATTATATAGCTAGAATAGGGATTATTCTGTGCTTTGTACCACTGGTAAGTATTTTTATTGAAATTTTATTCGCAGCACTACTTATTAGTTCGTTTTAGTAATTGTGTTCAATTGTAGCTATTTGTTCAATACTATTCTCCTGTATTTGGCGATTTTTTATTTTGTGAATGATTTGCATTAACAGAATTGGTAATGCCCATGTTGATAGCGGTTCCAGTGTTTGCATCATTTACGGCAACATCAGGTTTATTAGAAAATCCGTTATCGTTCAAACCTCCTCCCGAATTACCAGAGCTACCGTCCCCATTATTTTTAACTGGAATTTCTGTGCCATTACCATCCGATAACACTTCTTTCTCTGGTATCCCATTATTATCGAGAACAAATAATTGGACATTGAGTACATCAGCGCCAGAGTCGTCATCACGCGCATTAATATAACTAACCATTTTCTTACTATTAGTTATTAGTACATTAGCAAAATTTTTCTCTTCCACAATTTCCAAAGTATCCACATCAATATTCTGGACAAAATAATGCATTGCTCCTTCATCGGTTCCAGTAAAACTAATCGTGTATTTATCGTTATCGAATAAGAAAATGTCTTTTTGGCTACCATGCACTTCAATATATATTTTCTCAGGCATAACCTCGTTCAAAACATTATTTATTATTGTTCCAACAACTTTACCGTCAGTAGTACGAATTTCCACGTCCACGGGACAATGACTTCCTACATGAGTAAATATTCTTCTACCTCCAATATTAGAGTTTGCTCTTAGCCTTCTAGCCTCGTTGGCTCGCTTATTTTGGGCAGTATTTAAGGCTGAATTTACACTATTGCGTGTTTTGTATTCACTTGTGGAACGCTCTGAACGTAAAAAATCCATGTATCGTGCCTGGTTATGTACATTGTCGGTGTCAAAAACTATTTTCAAATTGTTATAGTCATCCCAATTTTCACTATACCAGTAGCTTAGACCGTATTTATCCCAATACGAGTCTTTTCCCCAACCATCTTTTTCACCAGAACTTCCCCACACCATACGTGGTACCCAACTTACAATATCTTTAGCGTTATTGATATTAAATATATATGGATAAGAGCGTGCTGTATTTTCAGTAATAACGGCAACATCTGGACACGCAAAAGTATACGCATATATATTTGAGGCAGTTGAAATTCTTTCATCTGTCATTCTCGCGGATACCATATTTGCGACAGCGGCACCTCGGCTAAACCCAGTGATAATAAATTTTACCTTAGAAAAGTCCCGACCTCGCGTACTCAAGAAAGATGTTATTCTTGTATATAGATTGTCGGCAGCATTGGAAAAGCCAGTGTGCAGCCCCTTATTATTTGCGCTTGCATTAAAATTATCTAAAATTTCTTCGGTATTGTCAGTTCCTCGTACTACAACCAACATTAAGGTCTCACCACTATCCAGTTGCTTTTCGCCGATGCTATAAGTTAGAAGCACTCCATTGCCTCTCAGTACATCTTTTTCGGTGTTAAAACCAAAGCTTTCAAATGTTTTTTTCATATTATTTTCACTATAAACAGAATTACACATTGAAATTAGCATATGTGCCAATTGAGGATTATATTGTGTAGAATCAGTCTTTTTTATACAACCTTCTAGGGATACGTCAAATACTTCATATCCGTCATTGCCAGAACTGTCCTTACGATAAACTTTATAGTCTTTTGGAGTTAATGGTTTATTTCCTTCTGGAGTAACAGGTTTGTTCTCTCCCGAACTAGTTCCAGCGCTACCATAATGGATCTTAACATTTTTAAGAAAATCATAACCAGAAATTTCTACCCATGTTTTCCAATCATTTTCACTACCGGCATAATAAATATCCGTTAATTTATTACAGCCATAAAATGCAGAGCCGACTATACTATACGTTTCAATATTCTTTATTGTCACGCTAGTTAAATTACTGCAATTATAAAAAGTACAAGCCAGAATAAATTGAACTTTTTCAGGTATTGTTATATTGACTAAACTGCTGCAGTCACAAAAGACATATTCTTCAATGTACTTTACACTATTTGGTAACGTTACGCTATTTAATCTCTTACAATTTTTAAAAGCGCTTTTTCTAATAACCGTGATACTATCAGGAATTGTTACTTTAGTTAAATTTTCACAGTCTTGAAACGAATCACTTCCAATTTCTTGTATGCCATTTTCTATAATAATGGATTTAATGCGGCTTCTTAATGGATACCAAGGTGGATCATTTATAGTAGATGGCGAGCCACTAGAGTAACTTCCAATTTCGTAATCTCTCATCTCTCCTGTTCCACTAATTGTTAAAACACCATAGATGGTTAGAGCCCAAGTGGCGTTATCACCAAGCGCCCCACAAGTTCCAGAAGCCATAATCTCTGAGTCTGTTACTGAAGCTCTGGCAGACTCTTTGGTTTCCGAAAGAATCATAGGCTCACCCTGTTCGTTTCCAGAATCCGAACCAGAAAGCTGAGAATTTGTGGCATCTTCTGATGGATTTCCTAACTCGCTCGTGCCACCAGAATCTGGAGTCGTCGTTTGCTCATCCTCTGTTACTTCTATGGGCGTTAGCGGTGTCGGATCCTCAGGCGTTGTAGCTTCTTCCTCTTGTAATTCAGCCCCTGTCTCTGTTTCCACTGGTGGCTCATCTGTCGCCAAAGCATTCAGCGGTAGTATTGTCAGCACCAAGCATAATGCTAACATGGTTGATAGTAACCGTTTTTT
>Ga0137308_102280_pt1 | contig 13414 bp, 9 predicted proteins | sample Inofrocosms_June_FD_97181 | JGI IMG/M metagenome (GOLD analysis project Ga0137308, IMG submission 97181) | Mouse cecal microbial communities from Vienna, Austria - N-Acetylneuraminic and N-Acetylglucosamine D2O microcosms_June | ecosystem: Host-associated > Mammals > Digestive system > Large...
GGCGGCTTCGGGGGCGCTTGTCCCCATCGCCACCACGGTGAGGCCTATAACAAGCTGAGGGATGCCCAATCCGCCCGCTATGGAAGAGGCGCCGTCCACAAAAAAATCCGCTCCCTTTACCAACATGACAAAGCCCAGCGCCAGCAGTACAAAAGAGATAAACAGTTCCATTGTATTGTTCCTCCGCTTTCGGATTTTGCAGCGCCGCGCTTTTTCGGGGCAAACAAAAAAAGCGACAACTATGCTGCAATTTTATTAAATCGCAACAAAGTCTCGCTTTTTACATACAAAGCCGGGTTTTTCAGAACCGTACTGACGGCAAGGTAAACGCAAACCGTTTTATTGGGAAGCAATACAATCGGCCGCGCAAGCTACTCCCTTTATTTTACGTTTAAATTATAACACGGCGTCGCGGCGCTTGTCAAGAGGAAAAAATTTAATTTAAAATTTACTCCGAATTTAACAAAAAACCTTGCAATTTCTTCTAAAATGTTGTATACTAAACATATATTAAAAAAATCGGAGGGAATGTCTATGGAGACAGGCATTTTACTTGAAAGCGGCACCAATGAATTGGAGCTTTTGAAATTTCATGTTGGAAACAAGTGCTTTGGTATAAATATCGCCAAAGTCAGCGAAATGGCAAACTACTCTCAGGTAACGCCGATGCCGGGTGCGCCTGATGCTGTGGAGGGTATTTTTATGCCCCGTGACATCCTTATTACAGTGGTAGACCTTCATAAAGTGCTCGATTCGCCCAAGCCCGAAAATAATGACGGTATGCTGATTATTTGCGAATTCAACAGTATGCACGTTGCATTTCACGTTACTTCCGTTAACGGTATCGTAAAGCTTAGCTGGACCAGCATCGAAAAGCCCCCGTCAGTGGCGCAGAGCGAGAATCTGGGTCTTATAACGGGCGTGGCGAAGCTGGACGACGGTATGATATTAGTGCTTGACTTTGAAAAGATAGTGGCGGATATCAACCGCTCGGCGGGACTTGACACAGCGGGTCTTGAAAAGCTTTCAAAGCATGACGACGTTAACTTTGAAGGTCATGTGGTTATTGCGGAAGACAGTGCGCTGCTCAATAAAATGATAATGGATTCGCTTCACACGGCGGGCTTTAAAAATGTTATTTCCTTTACCAACGGCAAGGACGCGCTCGATTACATAGAAGGCTACAAGAATCTCGGAGACAACATACGCGACGAGGTGGCTCTTCTCATTTCGGATATCGAGATGCCGCAGATGGACGGTCATCACCTTACAAAGCGCATAAAGGACGATCCCGTTATGAAAAATATTCCCGTATTTCTTTTCAGTTCGCTTATTAACGATAAAATGCGCATAAAGGGTAAATCCGTAGGTGCGGACGAACAGTTCTCGAAGCCTCAGATCGGTATTCTGATCGAGAAAATGCATGAGTATATGAAAAACTTATAAAAAAATACGGTTCCGTTTTTAGCGGAACCGTATTTTTTTATACCTATCTTTAATCAAGCGGTTATTTTGCCCGAACTCTTTCCTCAATATACTTTTTAAGTTCAGCCACGGGGATTCTCTCCTGCTCCATACTGTCTCTCTCTCTTACCGTAACGCACTTGTCCTCCACACTGTCGAAATCGTAGGTAATACAGAAGGGAGTTCCTATTTCGTCCTGTCGGCGGTAACGTTTACCTATGGATCCGGTTTCATCGTAGTCTACCATAAAGTACTTGGCAAGCTCATCGTGTATTTCCAGCGCACCGTCGGCAAGCTTCTTTGAAAGAGGCAGAACCGCCGCCTTTATGGGGGCGATTGAGGGATCAAAATGAAGCACGACTCTGGTATCGTTCTTTTCCGCGTCGATAATCTCCTCGTCGTATGCCTCGCAGATAAGAGCAAGCACAGTTCTGTCCAATCCGTAGGTGGATTCTATGATAAATGGGATAAATTTTTCGTTGGTTTCGGGGTCGAGATATTCTATCTTTTGTCCGCTGTATTCCTGATGTCTGGTCAGGTCGAAGTCGGTGCGGTTGTGAGTGCCGTTTATTTCGCCCCAGCCGAAGGGGAAAAGGAATTCTATGTCGCAGGCCGCCTTTGCGTAATGGGCAAGCTTTTCATGATCGTGATAACGCAGGTGTTCTTCGGGAATGCCCAGATCCATATAGAATTTCTTGCCGAACTGTTTAAAGAAATCGTACAGCTCGCCGTCCTGTCCCTCCTTACAGAAGGTCTGGAATTCCATCTGTTCAAATTCGATGGTACGGAAGGTGAAGTTTCCGGGAGTTATTTCGTTTCTGAAAGCCTTACCTATCTGTCCTACGGAGAAAGGCAGCTTGGCTCTCATGGTGCGCTGTACGTTAAGGAAGTTTACGTATTCCCCTTGGGCATTTTCGGGGCGGAGGTAGATAACGCTCTTGCTGTCGGCGGTAACGCCCCTGTATGTCTGGAACATCAGGTTGAATTCGCGTATTCCGGTATAATTTGACTTGCCGCATTTGGGGCAGGGTATCTTGTGGCTTTCGATATACTCGAACATCTCTTCCTTGGTCATGGCGTCGGGGTGAGCGTCGGGATCAAAGCCCTCGATAAGATTATCCGCCCTGTGGCGCATTTTACACTCCTTGCAGTCCAGAAGCGGGTCGGAAAAGCTGGCAACGTGTCCCGAAGCTTCCCATACCCTTGGGTGCATCAAAATGTCGGCGTCAAGCTCGAAGCTGTTGCGGCGCTCCTGAATAAAGCGCTTTCTCCAAGCGTCCTTAACATTGTTCTTAAGTCGGGTGCCTAATGGGCCGTAATCCCATGTATTGGCGAGACCGCCGTAAATGTCGCTTCCGGGATAGATAAAGCCTCTTCCCTTACATAAGGCGACTATTTTTTCCATTGTCTTTTCGGTGTTTTCCATTATATGCTGTTTCCTTCCTTATGATTTTTGGGAGCAATTACTCAACGGTCTGAATCCATCCCATGGCGTCGGGAATTCTTCCCCACTGGATGCCGGTAAGGGTATCGTAGAGCATTTGGCTGGTTTCGCCGATTTTTCCATCGTTTATTTTCATTATGTTGTCGCGGTACTTAAGCTCTCCTATGGGAGAAATAACCGCCGCGGTGCCGGTGCCGAAAGCTTCCTTCAATTTACCCGCCTTATGGGCTTCCACAAGCTCGTCTATGGCGAGTTTTCTTTCGCTTACGGTATAGCCTTTGGAGCGGAGAAGCTCTATAATTGACATTCTGGTGATACCGCCTAAGATTGATCCCACAAGAGCGGGTGTTACCACCTCGTTGCCGATAATGAAAAATACGTTCATGGAGCCTACCTCCTCCACGTATTTTCTTTCAACGCCGTCAAGCCAGAGAGTCTGGACATATCCCTGCTTCTCCGCTTCCTCCTGTCCCTTAAGGGAGATGGCGTAGTTGGCGCCTGCCTTGGTAAAACCGGTGCCGCCCACAACCGCGCGGACGTATTTTTCTTCCACAAAAATTTTAACGGGTTCGATGCCGTTTGGATAATACGCGCCCACGGGGGAAAGAATTACGGCGAATATGAGATGCTTTGCCGCGTGTACTCCCACGTGGGGGTCAACGGCGAAAATATAAGGGCGAATATAAAGGGATGTGCCCTCGGCGGTGGGGATCCAGTCCTCGTCAAGCTTTACCAATGTTTTAATGGCCTTTACCGCGAATTCCTCGTCGATTTTCGGAATACAGAGACGGTCGCAGGAGAGGTTTAATCTCGCCATGTTCTTTTCGGGGCGAAAAAGCTGAATTTTTCCTTCGGCGGTGCGATAGGCCTTAAGTCCCTCAAAAATTTCCTGAGCGTAATGGAGAACCATAGAGGCAGGGTCTAAGGCGAAAGGTCCGTAGGGGACGATACGGGGATCGTGCCATCCATCGCCTTCGTCGTAGTTCATAATAAACATATGATCTGTAAAGTAGTTGCCAAAGCCCAATTTTGTTTGGTCGGGCTTTTGCTTGGGGGCGGTGGTTTTTTGGATCGTGATTTCCATAAATTTTCCTTCTTTCGGTTTTTTATTATTCGCCGTTGTAAAGCGGTTATTTACCTTATTGAAAACAAATTTAACAGCATTATTTTACCATATATTAAGTCTTTTGTAAATACGGCCGCAAAAAATTTGTGATTTTTTCTATAAAGGTGTTGATTTTTGCATAGAAATTTACTATAATTGTTCGTAGAAAAAAATATCGTACATCAAACCACAATATCTATTTAACGAAGACCCGTTTCGGCTTATCTTCGTACGAAAGGAACGATCAAAAAATGAAAAACATTTCCGTTAACACAAACGCCAAGCTGTCCCACATCAGCAAAAATATCTTCGGCCACTTTTCCGAGCATCTGGGAAGGTGTATATACGAGGGCATTTACGTGGGCGAAGACTCTTCAATACCCAACACAAGAGGGATAAGAAACGATGTGGCCAACGCGCTAAAGGCTCTCGAGGTGCCAGTTCTCCGCTGGCCGGGCGGCTGCTTCGCGGACGAATATCATTGGATGGACGGCATCGGCAAAAAGTCCTCCCGCAAAAAAATGGTAAACACTCACTGGGGTGGAGTTACTGAGGACAACAGCTTCGGCACTCACGAGTTTTTCGACCTTTGTGAAATCATCGGCTGCGAGCCTTACATATCGGGAAACTTAGGCTCCGGTACGGTACAGGAATTGTCCCAGTGGATTGAATACATAACCTTCGGCGGACTTTCTCCCATGTCCGAACTGAGAAAAAAGAACGGAAGAGAAAAGCCATGGAAGCTGAAATATTTAGGTATAGGCAACGAAAGCTGGGGCTGCGGCGGAAATATGAGACCGCAGTATTACGCCGATCTGTACAGGCAGTATCAGACCTACTGCCGCAACTATGACGGAAACGAGCTTTATAAAGTGGCGTGCGGTCCCAGCTCCGACGATTATAACTGGACGGAGGAGATAATGAAGGCGATTAAGCCCTGGCATACAAAAGCGATAAGCCTTCATTATTACACTATTCCCACCGGAAACTGGGGAAAAAAGGGCGACGCGGTGGAATTTACCGACGAGGAATATTACAATACTATAAAAAACGCGGTTAAAATAGATGATATGATAACCCGTCACCTTGATATTATGTCCGCTTACGACCCAAAACATGAGATCGGTCTTATTGTGGACGAATGGGGCAACTGGTTTGATGTGGAAAATGGTACGAATCCCGGATTTTTGTATCAGCAGAATACAATGCGCGACGCCATAACAGCCGCCTTTAACTTCGACATTTTCATCAGGCACAGCGACAGAATTGTTATGGCAAATATTGCCCAAGCCGTAAACGTTTTACAGTCGGTAATCCTCACAGAAGGCGAAAAGATGGTAAGAACTCCCACCTATTTTGTATTTGATATGTATCGCCGTCATATGGAGGGCGACAGGCTGTTTGTCAGCGGCGACGCGTCGGACAAGAACGGTGTGCCGACTCTCAGCTATTCCGCTTCCGTAAAGGATGAAACCGTGTTCCTTACAATGACCAACGCGAGCCTTACCGATGAAGAAGAGCTTGAAGTGAGCTTCGGTGATTTTGTGCCCTCAAAAATAAAGGCGGAAATACTCACAACCGACGATATCCATGAGCATAACACCTTCGACGGCGGCGAGACAGTTGTTCCCAAAAAATTTGAGGGATACGCCTTTAACGGAAACAAGCTCAGGGTAAAACTTCCGAAAAACTCGGTAGCCGCCTTTACGGTGATATAATGAAAAAGCCATGCCGCTGTCTGTTGGGCGAAACGGACGAAAAGGAGCTTCTGCAAAATATAAAGGAATATATAAGCGGGCTTGACGATGATATAAGAGCGGACGAAAAGACCTACGGCGAAAGGCTTTTGATTTGTGAAAAATGCGTAAAGCTGCAAAACGGCGTTTGTCTCAAATGCGGTTGTTACGTTGAAATGAGGGCGGCGGTGAAAAACAACCGCTGTCCCTCGGAAAATAAATACTGGTAATATTCTTTGGAGTATTTGGAGGAAAATAAATGCTGAAATCCATTATAACCGACGCCGATTTTTTTGGCGGCGAACCTAAAATCTTATCCGACATTTCCAGATACGGTTCAAGGGGCATCATTCTGAACAATGAAAATATGGCGGGAATGATCCTGACGGGACCGAACGGCTTTTATAAGCTCCCCGGCGGCGGTATAGACTTAGGCGAAAGGGAGAGCGACGCGTTTATGCGGCAGGTGTTGGAGGAAATCGGTTACGAGTGCAGAATTATAGCGCCTTTGGGTATTGTGGAGGAGCACAAGAGCCGTTCCAATTTCTGTCATATCTCCTACGCCTTTATTGCGAGGATAGAGGGCGAGTGCAAAAAAAGCCAGAGCGATCACAAGTCGGATTTTTCCATAAGCTGGATGAGCCTCCGGGACGCGGCGGCGGTTATGGATAAATCGCTGGAGATGTGCAAGGAATACAGTATGAGGTTTATGCTGAAGAGGGAAAAGGTTATTTTAGATTACGCTTTGGAACAGATTAAGGAAGGGAATATTTCCATTGATATCTGATATTGTTTCCAAATCATACTATAGACAAAGTGAAAATGCAGAATGATTTGAAACTGGTATAATAAAGATGCCGCACGGCTTTGACTGTGCGGCATCTTTTGGGTGATATGGGAAATTAATGAGCAAAAATTTTAATATCGTCTTTTATTATTTTGTAGCCTTGTCTGCTGCTGTTATCAAGTTTTATACTAGTTATGAGCATGTGGGTAATATTCCTGTTATATCGGAGTTTTTTCTATTTTTTTAACAGCACGGTAACAAACCCTCCGGAACCCTCTTCAACATATCCCATCTCCATAAACATATCCTTAAGCTCATAATACTCCTTAAGTACTCCCGCCCTGTTGTCCAGCACCACGCAGTCCGCCGGAGGCAGTGTTTCCTGATTATAAATGGCGGGATACATATAGACGTTTTCACAGTCGTAAAGGTAAGGTGTAAGATAGGTGGAGGAATACACAACTCCGTCTCGCGGTACGTTTGCCAGCGCGGCGCGGGATTCATCGTACTCTATTCTGCTTTCCCTCGCGAATACGATGTTGTAATATTTCGGCGTTCCCGTTCCTATAAGACAGATAACTGCCGCCAGCAGAGCCGCAGCGGCGGTCTTGTTTTTTCTTTTTTCGTATCTGAAATTTTTTACGAATAAAAATATAAGAAACGCGCCGGTGCTGAATACATATTGGTAATGTATGCTGTGCTGATACGAGTAGTCCGTTGCTAAATTAAACAGTATCAGTGGGATAAAAAGCACCCAGTCCGACAGCCGTCTTGACTTCATGGGAATAAACAGCAGCGGCAGCAGCATTTGTACTATCAGCAGCAGCTTTTCCTCGTCCAATATGTTGTTGAGAAAAAAAGCGGGATTTTTTATTATATTAAATATAACATCTGTAATCGAATCCTGACCGCTGCCGAGAAAAATCTGATACCTGCCTATCATTATTCCGTCTCCGTATGTGTTTATAAAGGCGGTGACCAAAAGAAATCCGCTTATTCCCATAAAAATAAGCATAAGACCCAAATACTTCGGGAACCACTGACTAAAGCGCGACTTAACATAATCAGCCGATTTGGTACGCTTCTTTGAATGGGGCGATTGTGCGTTAACCCGAGGTTCCTTGTGTATGTTTTTTCCGACAAGCGCGTAAAGCCCGGCAATTATAAGGTAAACGCCCGCGTCCTCTTTTACGCAAAGCAGCAGAAGCCCGCTTACAACACATCCCGCAAGTGAATTTTTTTCTATAAAGTACATAAGCCACAGCACCAAAGGAGTGAGAAAAGCGTTTTCGTGGAAGTCGTAAAAGCAAGCGCAGGTAAAAGCGGGATAGCATAAGAATATCAACCCGCAGAAAAAAGTGACCGTATTACCGTACTTGTACCGTTTACACAAAAGAAGCACCGGTATTATTCCCGATAAGCACACGGCGGCCTGTGCCGCCAGCAGAAATTCGGGGCGTCTGAAGATCATGTAAAAAGGAAGTAAAACGTAATATATGGGAGAAAAGTGTATATTGAAGTGGGACATGGGGATTCCCCGCTCAAGGGTTGTGGTTTGGGTAAAATCCCGCGCCATGGATTCGTACATCTGAGCGAAAATGCCGAAATCGTAGGTAGAGGTGTTAAAATCATACATCCTTGAAATGCACCCCAAGGAGAGAATTAAAGTCATAATAACGGTTAAGATGCCCAGCAAAACATAAAGATTTATTCCGGATAACAGCTTATATTCCTTTCCGGGAAAGGTTTCTTTGAAAACATACACCAGTATCGCCGCAGCCGCCGCCAGAATAACGGTAAGATATGACAGCTCCGTTGTGGCGCAGGTCAGCACGCAGAAGGAAAAAAACAGCAGCGAAAAAGGCAGCGTCTGACGGTAAAGCCTGTCCCTGAGGAAAAACAGCAGAAAGAAAACAACGGTAAAACAGATGAAGGCTGCCGTTAAGGCTACGGTGTTTATTTTTTCCACCGAGCTTATTAAAAAAATGTTGGTGCGTTCCAGAACCGAGGTACCGGAGGATATCACCGTGAAAGCGAGCGTATAGCCGGAAGCCGTTAAAAATCCGTTCAGGGCTGCGTAGAACAAAAAAATCGCATTTTTTTTCAAAGCTTGTATCATTAAAAACTCTCCGAATAATAATATAATATAGTATTATACTATTTAAGGCAAATTATGTCAATAAACTTTAGGAAAAGAAGCAAAATGAAAGAGACGGGTAAAGGGGTTGTAATAATACGGCTTGTTTGATAGAGGTATACAAATATATAGATAATACTGTTAACCAATTAAAAATTGGAAAAATGGTTTTTAATTGGTTAACAGTGTTTCGGGTGTAATAACCATTTTGCCTATGATTTTATCCTGTGTCAAAATGGTTATTAGTATAATTAAAGATTGGTATAAAAATGAAAGAACAACGGCTATGAAATCACTTCCACAGCCGTTTAATACTGTTAACCAATTAAAAAATGGAAAAAACGGTTTTTAATTGGTTAACAGTGCTTCGGGTGTAATAACCATTTTGACTATGATTTTATCTTGTGTCAAAATGGTTATTAGTATAAAATATATAATATTTATCTTTACTCACACCGTCGGTCTTTACCGTTAATTAACGGACTGTTCCGAGTATGTACCGTCATCTGTGCGAAGAGTAAACTGTCCAACCAGATTTTTCATAGCGGTGGCTTGACTGGCAAGCTCCTCGCTGGCTGCCGCAGACTCTTCACTTGTCGCGGAGTTTGTTTGAACCACAGAAGAAAGTTGGTCGATGCCTTCTGTCACTTGTTTAATAGAAGATGTCTGGACTTCCACGCCATCGGTAACCACATCCACGCGCTTTACGACTTCGTCGGTTAATCCCTTGCACTCAATCAAAGCCTGAGTAACCTGTTCCACAATATCGTTACCGTCCTGAACCGAGCTGATCGCGCCATCAATCAGCTCCTTAGTTGCCTTGGCCGATTCGTCCGATTTAGCGGCCAGACTGCGCACTTCTTCCGCCACTACTGCAAACCCCTTACCGGCGGTGCCGGCGCGAGCGGCTTCAACTGCGGCGTTCAGCGCCAGAATATTCGTCTGGAACGCAATATCCTCAATCGTTCTAATGATTTTGCTCATTTCCTGAGAAGAGAGCGCAATTTTGTTCATCGCCTGATTCAAAATATCTACCTGCTGATTCATTTTTTCTACCTGTGCGCCTGCTGCTTGAACACTGGTTTTCGCATCTTTAGCAGCAAGATCGGTCTGCTGGGATACTTCGGAAATTTCCATAATCGTTCCTGTCAATCCCTGAAGTGTGCTGGCCTGCTCGGTTGCTCCCTGTGCCAAAGACTGGGCGCCGATTGACACTTGATCCGCGCCGGCGGAAACCTGGTCTGTACCTTGAGCAATTTGCAGGAGCGCGTCGCTGAGCTGATGATTGATGCCTCTGATAGATTGGATGATGGTTTCCAGCGCACCAACATACATAGATGTGTCCTTGCTATGCACATCAAAATTTCCATCTGCCATCTCCTTAAGCAAATACGCTTCGTCCTGAATGACACCGGAGAGAATTTCCTGACTCTTGCGCAGTGCATCGCACATCACACCTAATTCGCTCTTGCTATGATAATCAACGGGTATCTCCAGCTTTCCCTGCGAAAATCCAACCAGTGCATTTTGAACTTGAGCAGCGGGGATGGTGATTGTTTTAATAATCCTAATTCCCAGTGCAATAACTGCAATTGTGGCTATAAACGTGGCTACGACAACAATATAAATGGCAGCAGTAATCATAACTTGAATACGCGCGCGCTCTTCAGCCATAGCCTGAACTAAATATTCGTCCAAGGCTGATGCGGCCGCGGCCATCATCTCCTGATCGGGTGTATCCGTCTCATAGATAAACTGAATACCATTCTGGAGATACGATTCATCTCCGGTTCTGTCATACTGGCGATACCACTCAATAAGCTGTGGATTCGTTTCGGCCCAACCGGTTGTTATTGTAATATACTCATCCAATTTACCGCGTTCCAGCTGGGACGGATAATGCTCCTTCAGCAATTCCATATAGGCAAATAAATTTTCCTGTGCCTTTTCCGCCGCCTGAAGCAGTCCTTCGTTTGCTTGAGAGCCGGGAACAAGATAGGCATCGCGGATGTTCCGTCCGACCAGTAGGGAGTTTACCCGGCAGTATAAAATATACTGATTTGAATCGGACTCCTCATTAAGCAATGTTTCGTAGTTGTCTCTGATATTGATCATCCTGGATAGACTGAAAATAAGCAGGAGCAAGGAAATCCCGATAGTGACACCATAGCCGAGCAGCAAGCTTTTTTTCACTTTCATATTTTTTAACATGATTTTTTTCCTCCATACATTCAAAAATTATATATTTGTTTTTGTTATAATGGAACGCCGAACAACTGCCGTTCAAAATCCGCCACATCAACCGGCTTAGAAAATAAATAACCCTGACCTATGTCGCAGTGACACTTTTTCAAAAATTCAAGCTGAGTTTCCGTTTCCACCCCCTCACAGCAAACTGTAATTCCAAGGCGTTTAGCCATATGTACCAATTCTTCAATAACTATATGCCCTCTATCGTTTTCAGTATGAGCATCCCGAAGGAATTTACAATCCAACTTCAAAACATCAATATCCAATGCTTCCAGATTATTCAAGGAAGAATATCCGCTTCCAAAGTCATCTAAGGAGCAAGTGTAGCCGGCCAGATGGATTTGAGAGATTGCTTCCGGGATCGCGTTCGGAAGATCCTGAAACGCTGTTTCAGTCAATTCAAGCTCCAGAAGTTCCGGCGGAATGCAGTATTTTTTCTGCACTTCTAAAAAAGGCACAAGGAAATCCTTGTTTATCAAATGCATCCGGGACAGATTGACAGAAATCGCAATGGGTTGCCGTCCTGCATCTATCCATCGGCGCAGGCAGATACAGACCTGCTCCCACATATAAAGGTCAAGCCGCCGGATAAATCCTATCTTTTCAAATAAGGGTATAAATTTATCAGGCGAAATAATACCCATGTCCGCATCTTTCCAACGAACCAACGCCTCGGCATTGATAATCTTGCCTGTGGAGATGTCTACTTTCGGCTGTAAATATACCTTGAAATCCTGATTTTTCAGCGCATTGTCCATCTTGTTTATCAGTATATTCTCTTGCTGGATCTGTGCGCGGTCTTCCTCCGCATAAAAACCGCATGAGTACAGTATGCCTCCGGCCGGCATCTTTAATTTTTTTCGGGCAATATTAGCTCTGTCTCTGATATGAACAATCGGCAGAGTGACGTCCACAATCTGATACACGCCCGCTTTGAACATGATCCATTGCTTTTCTTCCAGTTTATCATTGAATTGATTGATTTCATTAACGATAAGATCCAATTTCTGAATAACTGCTTCTTCGCTTTTTGTGCGAATCAGTATGCTAAAATCGTCCGCGCCGGAACGGGCCAGCAGCTCGCCTCCTTCCATATATTTGAGAATTGTGCTGTGGATATGTTTTAAAATACGGTTGCTTTCATCATACCCGTAGATATCGTTGAACAGTTTGAGACCGACGGTATTCATTACGATAAACGTATAATCGCCGGGAGATGAATGTTGGATCAAATGCTCCGCTTCTTGATTAAAACGGGAGGGGCTGTAACCGTCGGTGACAGGGTCTACCATGAGCATAAGCATATTCTTTCGATAAAGAAGAATCAAAGTTATAATCAACACACTGAAACATATGATCCCGAAAACATTGACAGTGGACGCCTCATGTAAAATCTGGTCAAGTCCTTCGCTCACCGCATCATTAGTATCAACCATCCATATGCACAAATCAGTACCGCCTATATGTGTAAGACGGGCAGTCTGTGTAATATCGTCATTCAGAAGGTGAAACCTGATTGTCGCGTCATTGCCGGTGGCGGCGGCCTTCCTTAAATCATCAATTCCGGTATCGCTTATGATCTTCACATTGACATCCAAAGCGTCGAATACATTATTTATGCTGTCAGATTCCAGTAATTCGTCAAACCGCGAAATATGAGAGCGTTTTGTCATGAATACTTCCGTTCCATCCGACTGAATGATATTGAAGAAAACATTGCCGCCATAATAGGATTGTGTCAAAAAGAAATCTGTTCGTTCCGGCGAAATAGGAGCCGCAAGAACCCCGGTAATTTCCCCGCTTCCCATGCGGGAATAGATTGGAACCGCAAAAATAGGTATTTTTTTGTTTTGCACATTGAGTTCAGCCTCCGGCGTTTTCACATCAATCAGCGGCTGTCCCTCGAAGGCCTTTATAATTCCATCTTGCTCTGCAAAAGTACGAGATATGCCATCGGAGCAAATAGTGGATCCATCCGGAGAAATAAACGCGAAATACTCAAATTGGAGTAGTTTAGCCTGCTCCTGCAATTCCTCCAGCTCGCCTACGGATAGCACGGTTTCCTGCTTGCAGCTGAGGGCAACTGATTCGAGAACCATCAGTGTTCTTTGAAATCTGTCTTGAAGGGCATTGCGTATGCTTTGGGATAGTTCGGAGATATAGCGGTCTGTTTTAGATATGACGGTCCGGTGTGCCCCGTTTAACAACACAGTGTTTGTGGCAATTGTAAAACAAGTCCCTGCAATCAAAATGCAGCAGACGATCCCGACGAAAATCTTCTGGCATTTGTAAGATATATGGCTTTTTGGGCTTTTTATGTGTATCATTTAGTTCTTCCTATATGGGCTTGACATAAAAAACAAAGTTATGATGAAGTAACTTTTTATAGGAGCGCAAAGCAAAAAGACATATCTTTTCCGTCACAATAATAATGTAAGAGATATGTCTTCTGTTTTAGGTAGTAAAAGTTGACAGAATTAATGTCTGCCTG
>Ga0137308_102282_pt1 | contig 13391 bp, 13 predicted proteins | sample Inofrocosms_June_FD_97181 | JGI IMG/M metagenome (GOLD analysis project Ga0137308, IMG submission 97181) | Mouse cecal microbial communities from Vienna, Austria - N-Acetylneuraminic and N-Acetylglucosamine D2O microcosms_June | ecosystem: Host-associated > Mammals > Digestive system > Large...
CGTAGAAGTTGACGGGCAGAAAATTCAACGACTTACTATCCATTACAAGTTCATAGGGGCACTGGAAACCCTTGAATAATGGATATTTTCTAAGTCACCTATTCCAACTATCCAACAGATGCAGGGCGGGAGGGAGAACTGATTTTCCGCCTTGTGTATCATCAGGCAGGGTGCAGCAAGCCCATAAAGCGGCTCTGGATTTCCTCAATGGAAGAAAGCGCAATCCGGGAGGGCTTTGCGAACTTGAAGCCAGGGAGCGATTACGATGGTTTGTATGAATCCGCTTTATGCAGGCAGAGGGCGGACTGGCTGGTAGGTCTGAACGGCACAAGGCTTTTTACCGTCCTGTATGGCGGCAAGGTGTTAAAAGTCGGCAGGGTGCAGACGCCGACACTTGCCATGCTTGTAGAGCGTGAGGAAAAAATCAGGAATTTTCAGAAAGAAAAGTATTATATGGCGCATATCCTCATGGACGGGGTGGATGCGGCAACGGAACGGATAGCGGACAAGGCACAGGCAGAAAGTCTTGCCGCAGCGTGTGAAAGTAAAACAGCAGCGGTTGTTTCCGTTACAAAAGAGAAAAAAACCGTCCAGCCGCCGAAGCTCTATGACCTCACCACGTTACAGAGGGATGCGAACCGCATATTTGGTTTTACCGCAAAGCAGACCTTAGAATATACGCAGAGCCTTTATGAGAAAAAGCTGGTCACTTATCCCCGGACGGACAGCCAGTATTTATCAGATGATATGGAAGATACCGCAAGGGGTGTGATCGGGGCTGTCTACAAAGCCATTCTCTTTGAAGAACCGTCTGGGGCAGAGCCGCATATAAAAAGGATTATGGACAGCGGGAAAGTAACAGACCACCACGCAATTATCCCTACAATGGAGATTGCAAAGGCTGACCTTTCCGCTGTGCCGGAGGGGGAGATGAAAATACTTTCCCTTGCGGCGAACCGCCTGCTCTGCGCTGCCGGAGAAAAGCATGGGTATGAAACCGTCAAGGCAGAGTTCCGCTGTAATGACACTGTTTTTACGGTTTCCGGGAAGTCCGTATTACAGAACGGTTGGAAGGATTTTGAAGCTGCCTTTCAGCGCTCTTATAAGACAGACAAGGCAGAGGAAGAAAAGGAGGAAAAGAAGCTGCCGGAGCTTTCGGAAGGGATGTCATTTGAGGGAGTACATACAAAGGTGACAGAGCATTTCACTTCCCCACCCAGGCGTTTTACGGAGGACAGCCTGTTATCGGTTATGGAGAGAGCCGGGGCGGAGGACATGGGCGATGAAGTGGAGCGCAAAGGGCTTGGCACACCCGCAACAAGGGCGGACATCATTGAAAAACTTGTGAAAGACGGTTTTGTGAAGCGTGAGAAAAAACAAATGATACCGACAGAGGACGGAGTAAAGCTCATCACTGTCCTTCCCGATGTGGTGAAATCCCCACACCTTACCGCCGAATGGGAAAATGCCCTGACACTGGTTGCAAAAGGCGAATATCCCATGCAGGCATTTATGGACGGGATTGCTGATCTGGTAAATGGTCTTGTCCAGACTTACCACTGTATCAGTGAGGAACAGAAATCCATGTTTGGAAACGGAAATGCGGAAGTATATGGAAAATGCCCGAAGTGCGGCGGCGATGTGGTAAAAGGGAAATTCGGCGCATACTGCAAAAACAAGTGCGGCATGAACGTGTCAAAGGTTATGGGGGCAGCACTTTCCGACAGTCAGGTAAAAAGCCTGATTGACGGTAAAAAGACCCTTGTAAAAGGCTTGAAGGGCAAAAAGGGCAGCTATGATGCGTACCTTATCCCGGAGGGTGTGGAAGATTATTCCTACACCAAAGACGGAAAGGAAGTAAAAGGCTCACAGTATAAGATAAAGCTGGAATTTCCAAAGCAGAAAAAGAAAGGAGAACATTAAAAATGAAAAGAACAGGAAAAATTTTATTCAGCATGGCTGCGGCGGGAGCTGCCATTTCCGCTGCGGCTTTTATGGCAAAAAAGCATACTGTCAGACACGGAAAACCCGCACCGGATACAGAACCGAATGACGTTTTTGAGAAAGATGAAGAATATTTTCCCGATTTTCTTCAAGACGGCTTCGGCGTGGAGGAGGAAACTCCTGCGGAGCAGGGGATATACCTGACTGCCGATGAAGCGGGATTCCTCAAATATATCCTCGAAGGGATTGAAAATATCGGGATTCTTACGGACAGCCGGATTGCAGAGGTTGAGAAACTTGCACGGAAAAGGAAAATCCCGCACACAGACCGTATCAGGGAAATCAAAAATGCCTGTGAGGGGTGGGACAGCGACAGGGAACTTTTACAACAGTGCATCAATGACATCAGGGAGGTGCTGGAAGGCGGATTCCCGGAAGATTTTCTTGAATATGTCAGTGACAGTCAGGCGGCTGGCAGTGATGCAGCTTTATCATAAGAACAATAAAAACATACAGTGACAATGGGGCATACGGGGATTTATCTGTATGCCCTTGAATTTATAAAAAATGGAGGGTTTGAACATGAGTAAAGCTATGGAAAATGTAACAGCAAAGACAGAAGAAACCAAAGCGGAGAAATTTGTCCGTCTTGGGGAGTACCGTATCAACAAGGCGATGGACGCCATTGGCAGGATTGAAAACCTTGCCAACCGTTCCGCCTACGACTACACGCCGGAGCAGGTGGAAGCCATGTTTTCGGTTCTGGAATCAAAGGTTGCGGAAGTAAGGACAAAGTTTACCGCTGTAAAAGTAAAAGAAGCTGCCGCCTTTTCTTTTGGGAACAAGGCAGAATAGGAGGGAAGAAACGATGATGGGAATGGAAATTTTAAGCACAGGGGATAAGATACTGCACACCATGAAGGAGATGGAGATGGGCATACCGGGGCTGGCGGCTCTGTCCGGCGTGAATGAAAACACGCTGCTTGACATCATGGCAGGCATACGGGAACCGGATTTGACTACACTCTGCCAGATTGCGGATGCGTTTGGTGTCTGTGTGCGTGATCTGTGTCCTGATAAGGAGCATTATGCTGTGCCAGTGGAAAAAGACACGCTTGCGAAGCTGATTGTGGTCAGCGAGATGAACGGGGTGGAGCTTGACGCTTTGATAGCTTCCATTCTGGAAAAGGGCATAGAGGAAAACGGATTTTATGATTAAGGAGGATGCAGATGGCAGGAGAATACCTTGTTTCAAAGAAATACCATGAAATTTCCATACTTGCAAAGGAAACCGCAGGGCAGGTGTCCAAAAACGGGGAGGAATGGGCAAAATACCTGACTACTGCCGCAAGGCTGTACCGCTACCCGTTTGAGGACCAGATGCTTATTTACGCCCAAAGACCAGATGCCAAAGCCTGCGCCCTCATGGAAACATGGAATGAAAAAATGTTCTGCTGGGTAAACCGTGGGGCAAAGGGGATTGCGCTTTTTGACCGGGAGAGCGAACGCCCAAGACTGAAATATGTCTTTGATGTGTCAGATGTGCATAAGGCAAGGAGGATAGGAAAAGACCCGTACCTGTGGGAAATCAGGGAGGAACACAAAGACACGGTGCTTGCACAGCTTGAAAAAACATACGGCGCAACGGACAAAGATAATTCTTTTGAAAGCAGGCTCATCGAAATTGCGGGGAGGATTGCGGAGGATTATTATAAGGAGATTCTTTCCGACATGACCTATGCAAAGGAAAACAGTTTTTTAGAGGAGCTTGACGATTTGAACGTGGGGCTGCGGCTTCGGGAAACACTTTCCACAAGCATCGCATACACACTTTTATCAAGGTGCGGTGCTGACATGGATTTGTGGAAAGACGAGCTGAACTTTGATTCTTGAGAGTTAAAAGTTTGTACCACTAAGAAGCCAGTGAATCCCAGTAAATTCCTGACTTGTTCTGTTGCTTCTGAATTATTTGCGTTATGCGCAATTCTGGACTTTGACCTAAAAGGCGGAAAAAATGTTTCCGCAGATAGCTCATGACAGTGGCTTCCGATACCCTTCCTTTCGAAGGTGTTCTTTGGTAACGCAGCTGGCCGGAACTTACCTTTCCGATATAAAAGATAGAAATGCTCTGCAGGATTCCCATTGCAATGCAGGACAATACCATATGCATTTCTATGGCGCGCACAGCTTCCAGTATTTTTTTGCGGGACTTTTCCCCTTCCACACATTCCAGGGGCGATGGTTCCTCTTTCTTCCTGTAATAATTCAGTTTTGGCATGTGCTTTGACCAGAAATGATAACAGAATGCACCAATCTGCTGTTTCAGTTCCCGGAAAGTGCATTCGATCCGAAAACGATAACTGTAAAGCCGGATAATGGACAAAGGATCCAGTGTCAGGCTGGTGCTTGCAAGGATACTTTGAACCCCATTCATTTCCACCAGGACAAACCTTAGTTCCTGGTACAGTTTCTGTCCCCATAACAGATCAATACAATAGTATCGGATCGATTCTTTTTTACCATAGAGTTCAATCTCTGTTTCCTGAAATTCTCCCGAAAGTGTCATAAACAGTTCTTTCAGATGGACAGCAGCGCCCTTTTTGGGCGGACGCCCCCTTCTGGGTTTCCGGGAAGCCGGCTTTTCAAATGCAGTACATGACTTTTTGGCCTTGGTGATGATCTCCATATGAACATCTCCGCTGTTGTTAAGGGATCTTAGTTTTTCAAGTGCTGGGACGGTGAGAAAATATCTGTCTAGCAGAAGCAGGGAATCTCCAAAAGTGCATGCGGCATGATAAGCATCCTCCACCATCTGCACGACATGGGACGCATTGGAAGCTGTTGTACCTTTCCAGTCCATGGAAGCCTGGAGGCCATCATGGAGCCTGATGCTTAAAGGAATACATGCCCAGCTGCGGATGTTTCCCGCTAGGATACCCAGCCCGCCAAACATATGTCCGTGAATATACTCGGGCTTTGCAGAATTTTCGGATTCCTGAAACAGTTTTTTCACACCTGGCATTCTGCGGCCTTCCTTGGACTGTTTTACACCATCACCTACGAGGATATGGAGATTTCCTTCTTTGTATAAGGGAGCATACTGCCTGACAGCCGAAAACCAGCATTTGCGTATGGAATCTAGTGACCAGGAAGAAGCACGAAAAAAATGTATCATGGAGTCATAGCATCCAGGACAGAGGGCAAGATCACGTATTACAGAGGTAACTCCAAGTTTATCGGAACGAAACATAAGTCCAATAGTAATGGTTACAAACCAGCGGAATGCGGCTTTACGAGAGAAACAGGATTCAAAAAGGCATAAAACATTTTCAATAAAATTAATCATAATTATATGGTAAACCACTGGAAAGTATGGTAAACTCATACATGAAATAACTCTTTCCATGGTTTATTCTTTTCTTAAGTATTGATAACTTAAAGATACCATAGATTTATGCGAAAGGGTTATTTTTTTATTGAGAACTTTCAACTCTCAAGTATTATAATAGGAAGGAATCCGAATTGTCTGTATTTTGTCTGTAGCTGTTATTATAGGAAGAAATCCGATACAGACTGGTCCATAATATCCTGATTCACGCCGATATAACGCAATGTTACAGCAGAATTCGCGTGATTAAACAGATGCTGGAGCAGTGCAATATCCTTATATTTCTGATAATGCCAGTATCCAAACGTCTTGCGCATGGAATGCGTTCCGATCTCATCCAGCCCGATCTCCCTGGCAGCTTCGTTCAGTATCTTATATGCTCTGTCCCGCTTGATGGGCTGGTTCTTCCCTTTTCTGCTTCTGATCAGGTAATCATCATCCGTGAGATTCAACTTTCTAATATAATCATTTAATTCAACCTGCATCTGCGAATTAAGAAGGAACCGTTTTGTCTTTCCGGTTTTTTTCTCTACTATATTAATGTGTGTTCTGTCTTGGACATCCGATACCTTTAATGTGAGAATATCCGATACACGAAGTCCCACGTTGATTCCGATCAGAAACATGATGTAATATTTTTCGTCTTTTGCTTTTAATACGGTTTTCATGGTCTGTATTTTTTTCTTGTCTCGTATGGGCTGTACGTAGTTCACTTTATCATCTCCCTGTTTTTTAGGCGCAGCTTTATACAGAAACTGTATATTAGATTTTATAGATAACTATCTTACCTTATTATAGCATCCTGTAAGATACATATCAATATATTTAAACTATAAGTATCTTATTATTGAAATTTTAGAAGCTTTACAGATCAATAATGCATAACGGTTAAAATTAACGATATAGCTTTTTTGATTTAAATGATATGTATCATTCGGAGGAACCGCATTTATAAAAGAGCCTGTAAAATGCCCGGAAGCGTTGATTTTACTGGTTTCTTCCGACAACAGCGAAAGATACACAATTAACATTGTGTATCTTTCAGTATTTTATGATGTGCAACCGAAAAGTGTTCGAGTTGAATTTTAAATTATAATGAAGTTTATCAGCCGCAGGATATGACTTATGGTCAGACTGATAAAAAATACTGGGAAAGTGATGAATACAAATATACAATGAAAGAATACACAACATAGTATTTAGAAAAAGCGCCGTTAAATTTCTTTTTATTTGAGGTGAACCACTATAAATTTACGTCATTCTATATCCTCCGGCGTCATGTCTGTGCGAAACCCTTTGAAGACAGCCTGGCGCAGAGAGTTTTTTGTGTTCGGCATATATTCCACAGTGCATACTTTGTCTGGATAAACCCAAACGGCGGATTTATTGCTTTCGCCTGCAGGAATGGCTGTGAACGGTGTACTGCTGCTTTCCCTTAGCTGGCTGATGATTTCCCTGGTGACACCTAGTGTCACATGGCCTTTGTATAGACAGGTGCCGTCATGGTATTTCCCAAGGATGATGCTGTAGGTTCTGCTGTTTTTCTGAATATATCCGCATACGACAAATTCCTCGTCTGCCATGCGTTTGAATTTAATCCAGTCCTTTGTACGCCTGCCAGGATAATACAGGCTGGAGGCTCTTTTAGCGACTACGCCCTCCAGCTCCTTATCACCGGCAGCGCGGAATAACCCTACGCCGTCTGTGGGTATATAACGGGAAACAGCGATCCGGCCGCTCTCGCTGACGGAGGATTGCAGGGTTTCCTTGCGTTTAAGGAGTGGCTTGTTCATGATGCTACGGCTGCCTTTATAGAGGCAGTCATAAGCGACAAAAGAGGCAGGGTACTTTGTTGCTGCCAGTTCAATCTTAAAGCGGTCTGTCAGCAGGGTTCGCCGCTGAAGTTCATAAAAATCAGGAACACCATTCCGAAGCACTACCAGTTCACCGTCAAGCACTGTCCGCACTGAAATGCTACGGTGAAGCTCTTTCAATTCAGGGAATTTAGGTAACAGTTCCATGTTCCTTTTATTCCGCAGGCAGGTGCCGCTCCTGTCAAAATAACCGATACACCGGCAGCCGTCCAGCTTCAGCTCATAAATCCAGCCGTCGTCATTGAAGGGTTCCTGCATCTGTGCGATCAGCATGGGGCTGACTCCCTTTTCCTCGAACAGGTCCATTACGCGGTACCCGTCTTTTTCCGGCCGTTCCCTTTGGACATCTCCAGACTTTTCTGCAGGGCCTCCATCAGGTCGATCACATTGTCCGGCCCGCTGGTATCGGCAGTAACAATTTCCTGCCCCTGAATTTTTTTCATAATCGCATCACGCAGCCTTGCCTGGTACTCATCCCTGAAGTTTTCGGGAACAAAAGGTTTGGTCATGTTCTCTATCAGCATTTTTGCCATATCCAGCTCGTTCTTGTCGGGCGTAATTTTGGAGATTTTTTTGGGAACAGCGGCAATTTCATCATGATAAAACAGCGTCTTGACGATCAGGCCTTCTCTGGTGGGATAGAGTACCAGAAGCTTTTCATTTGTTCCCATGACAGTTTTTGCGATGGCTACTTTCTTCTGGGAGAGCATAGCCTGACGCAGCAGTTCATACGCTTTTTCCGCGCCAGTATCGGGTATGGCATAGTAGTCTTTTTCATAATAAATTGAATTGATCTCCGATATTTTGGCAAATTGGATGATGTGGATTGTCTTATCCTTCCTAGTCTTAATCTTCTCCAGGTCATCGTCCGTCATCACCACATATTTATCTTTCTCATATTCGTAGCCTTTTATGATGTCGTCCGGACCAACTTCCTTATTGCAATGGCTGCAGTATTTTTTGTACCGGATGCGGGCTTTGCTTTCCCTGTCCAGCTGATTAAAGTGAATGTCATTGTCAACAGTGGTCTTATACAGCCCGACCGGAATCAGTACAAGTCCCATGGAGATAGAGCCTTTGTGTGCAACGGCCATAGTAATTCCTTCTTTCCTTTTTGGGAATAGTGTCTGTAATCTGGATAATTTCATACAGAACACATTAAAAAGGATTAATCTATATTTCCCTGCGATCTAAATAATTCGCTGTGCCAATATCTCCTGCACTGTTATTTTTCCAGAAAAATCCCAAAAAATAAAGATTGATTAAAGCAGCTTATTATGCTACACTTCCCTTGTATTTTTATTCATTTATGTTTCCTGGTTTTCCGGGAGGTTACAATTTCATATTGGTTATGGACATACCATGTGCTGGTGCAGGCAATGCGCCGGCACTTTTTTTGTCCAGAAAATTAAAGGAGGAAAATTCCTCTGCTCCTGCAAGGGCAGTCGCATTTTTCTCCGTAAAACTAGGAGGAATTAAAAATGTTAAAAGGAGCAGTAGTACCAAAGTACCAGATGTCCATTTTCGATGCTGATTTTACAGGCGGTGACACAGACCGGGAATATAAACCCGACATCGTTCAGGAAATCCCAAAAAAGCCTGCGGCCAAAATAACCGATCCCTTCGGGGAGCATATCGGCGGTGCAAGGAAGGAACTCTGGCGCGGGAGGGGGCTCAGGCACGATGACATTGCCCTGATGAACAGCATGGAACGCGATAAGTATATCAAAAAGGACAACATATGGAAAAAGCCTGATTATATAGACATGATAAAAAGGGGCAGGGCTGTCGAAGTTGTCTATGCCATCAAAAAGATCAGGGATTCCATCATGCCGAGGATTCCATATTACAGATCGGACAATACGAACGAACTCCGGTTTAAAAGGCAGGAGGCGTATATCACATTCTGCAGCGAAATACGGGATATGGCAATGGGGCTGACAACAGAAGAATACCTTTATGGAATATGCCGGAATTTCCTGATAGACGGAGGATATGCTGTAAAAAAAGGAAACAGCGTAAGACCGACGCCCAAAAGTGGTGTTTTCCTTACAAACAAGCTTTTTAAGTCCTTGAACATAACAAGGACGACAGTCCTCAGATACCGGTGTGATATAAAGAAAACTGGTTTCGGGACTGAGAAAGATAAAAAATGCAGGAACACTTCCAACAGGAAAAAGGCATTCATACCGGAACAGCTTCAAAACATAGAAAGGAGCGGACTTACCGATGTCAGGAACGGGCGTGACATAACAGGAAAGGATTTTATTGGCATCTTCGGGATACGCGGCGGCGAGGTCGGCAACTGGCTTACCAAAAAAGATGCACAGACAAGCCTGAACATGGCTTACGAGGCGTTCCATGATTTTGCGCGGGTACTGGGAATACAGCCAGGACAGGCGGCTTTTGGCAGAAGGCTCTCGATTGCGTTTGATGCAAGGGGGCATGGGAAAGCAGCGGCACACTACGAACCGATGCGGGAAGTCATCAACCTCACAAAAATGAACGGTGCGGGCAGCCTCGGACATGAGCTTTTCCATGCGCTTGATGACATTCTTGGTAAAAAACTGGGACTGGGCGGAATGATGACAGAATATTCTAAAAAACCAGCCAGCATGCCATATTCCGTTCGGAAGCTAATGAAGACCATGTTCTACAGGGAGGAAAGGAATCCCGGAAATGAGGAAACAAAGGAAGTACTTACGGATTACATGAACAATTCGATGAAAATGGATGGTCGGTATAGCAGGGAGTCATTTGGATACTGGTCGTCGCCGTGTGAGATGTTTGCACGTGCAGGCGCGTGTTATCTGAATGACAGGCTCAAAGAATACGGGGGACGCTCCGGTTACCTGTGCGGACATTCAGAATCCTATGTATTCGTGCACAGCCTCCCGGACGGAAGCAAAGAAACCATAAAAGCCATACCTTCCGGTACGGAACGTACAGCCATTAACAATGCAATGGAGGACATGATTACAGACCTGCGTGAGCGGGGGCTGTTTATGACCGATGAGGAACGGGCGGGTATTGTGCGCGATACCGCAAGGGCGCGCCTGGAAAACGGCTGTATGCTGGAAGTAAGCTGTAGCGGCAGTCCTGCCATTTCAGAAGGATGTGATGCCTGTATGTCGTACCGTGTTTATGACAGCTACGGAATGCTGACGGACGATGGCAGAATCGATTATAATTCAGGAGAATTTCAGAGCAGTGACGTGGCAGTAATGATTCCAAAAGCCATTGATTTCTGTTTCAACAGAAAAGACATGGGATATATGCTTTTAAAAAAAGAGGAAAAAAGGAGCTTGTTTTATATGGTAATGCATGGGGAAAGACGCTATTTTGAAAACACGAGCGGCCTCGATGCGGAGACACTATGTAACGCATACATGGAATACAGCCTGCCATTTGTGGAGATGGAACGGTATGGACGGGAAATCGGGATAGAAGAATATGCTGTCATTGAGCAGGGCGCAAACCTTTCTTTTTCTCTCGGACTGGATTCGGACGGAGATGAGATTGTAATTTTTGACGGGATAAGATGTGTCAGGAGAAGCATGGCAGACCTGACAGGACGGATATCCTGACTGCAGAACAATTTTTTAACAGGAAGACCTAAATCATAAGATAAGAACAGTCTGGCGTAAAATCCAGGCTGTTCTGCTTTTAGATAAAATAAGGGAATCGAACAAATTATTAAATTTGAGAATGCAATTCTGTTTATTGTTTTAATCTGATATAATTAGTATTAAACAAAAGTTAATACATATGAAAAACGGGGGAGGAGACAAGAGTGGACAGGAATGATCATCTGCATATAATGGCGCTGATCGGGGAAACCACCAGTGACGTAGCAGACAGAGACGGTGTTTATTTTTTTATTACAGATGAAATATCAGATACGGGTTTTATAATGAAAACCACACTGAATCTTATGGATAAGGGATGCAATACTTTTTACTTTTATGGGAAATATAAGGACATATGGTATAGGACGGTAAAAGATCTATTCAAGCAGTCTGGTATAAATGGCAAATATTTAAGGAGCTGTAACAGCATAGATGACACTGCAGGGAAAGCGGCATCATTCCTAAACAGCGGCAGGGACGTCTTCCTGCTTTATGACAGTCGTGAGCTTTGCGCTTTAGTAACTGATAAAGTAAGGGAACATGAGATGCATGTTAGTTTCCACATTGGCAGCCTTCTTAACAGTATGGAGTAAAAAAATTTTTATGTGCAGCAGATACTATTTTGACAATGACACAATGAATGATATCGCCAGCCTGTGTGGTATGCGGGTAAACAGGGACGTATATCCGATAGATGATTCAGTCGTAATGATAAGGAGTACAGATGGCATAAAACTGACAGGGATCAAGTGGGGCTATCCCGAAATCAACGGCTCCGGCGTAATCATCAATGCCAAGGCAGAATCCGTACTGGAGAAAAAATTGTTCCGGGACGGCATCAAAGGCCGCAGAGCAGTCATTCCAGCCAGATATTTTTATGAGTGAAACCGCAATAAAGAAAAAAATACATTCCGCCAGAAAGACAGGGATACTGTCTGTATGGCGGTTATGACCTCACGGACGACGAGAAGCGTTTTGTCATAATAACGACACAGGCCCATGATAAAAGTGCACGACCGAATGCCGCTCATACTGGAAAAAAGTCAGATAAAAGACTGGCTGTCTGACGACTTGGCAATGAAAGATTTATTAAGGCAGACGCCGGCACTGCTTGACAGGGAAACAGAATATGAACAGCAGACGCTCTTCGATCTAAGCTAAAGTTTTTAGGGACAATGGAAAGCACAGGTGAAATGATGAATATACAAATACTTGGGACAAATAAATGTTTTGACACAAAAAAGCCATGCGGTATTTTAAGGAACGCGGCATTAGATACCAGTTTATTGACATGAAGGAAAAAGGCATGAACAAAGGTGAATGTGTAAGCGTAAAACAGGCTGTGTGCGGCATTGAAAACCTTCTTGACAAGGACAACAGATACACGGACGTGCTTGCGCTGGTCAAATATACTTCCGATGAGGATAAGGACGAAAAAAATACTTGAAAACCAGAAGATCATAAAAACTCCGGTTGTAAGGATAAGAACCCGCAGCATTGAGCTGCCAATTCTACGCATCCGGCTAAGATCTTAGGACGTGCAACAGTAAAAATGTTATTTTTTGCAGTGAGTTTTTTAACCAGTTTGGCAGATTCATCTCTGCAGTCTGCATGTTGGATACCGCTGATGAAGCCTTATATTTCTCGATTGAGACCTCCATTTCATTGCTAGTGGATTCGTCTAATGGTTTCCTGCTTGGTTGTTTCAAGTAATGCTGGATCATATTTCATTTGTCATATCCTTTCATATTCTGGAGATTTTCATAAATTTATCTTATCAGGCATTTTTTTCCTCTGAATGCAAACCCATATTTATGAATTTGTTTCGAGGAAAAACCGTCTGCGGTCAACTTAACATCATACTGCTTTACTTCAATCTGGGTAAGAGCATTTGCGACCGTCTCAGTAAAGTCTTTTTCCTTCAAAGGTTTAAATTTTTCCTCCTATATGGACAACCCTTCGAACAGATCACTTCTGTCTGCGTACCTATTAGAAAAGAAACACTCCATTATACTCATGTTCAACGTCTTTCCAAACCTGCGCGGGCGTGTAATCAGCGTATCCTAATCCGCATTTCCCCACCATTCTAGGATGAAATCTGTTTTGTCAATGTAAAAAATTTGCTGTTTTCTCACTGTCTCAAAGTCCTGATATCCGAGGCCTGCTCTGTTTTCGTTTATACAATACTCTCCTCTCTGTTATCAGTATACATGATACAAAGATTTTTCTCAACATCATGTCTACATGTTCGAAGGCATTTACATTCCCCAGATATAACATAGTTCACATAGTTCTACTTTTTTCTTTGCAAATTCGTCAATTTCTGTTATAATACCCTTGTGTTTTTAAAAAATTTAAGAAACGGAAGTGCCCAGATGAAAATATTAATTGTTATGCTGACAGAATTGTTTATACTTTTTGTCCAGAAGGAGTTTTGCGATAAGACTTTCAGATACAGGAAAGTCCATAGGGGAATACCATTCCTTGTATGGTTTTTCTTCTATGCCTCTACCAATCTTCTGACTTATCTTTTGGACCTGCCTTTCTGGTTCAGGT
>Ga0137308_102283_pt1 | contig 13381 bp, 12 predicted proteins | sample Inofrocosms_June_FD_97181 | JGI IMG/M metagenome (GOLD analysis project Ga0137308, IMG submission 97181) | Mouse cecal microbial communities from Vienna, Austria - N-Acetylneuraminic and N-Acetylglucosamine D2O microcosms_June | ecosystem: Host-associated > Mammals > Digestive system > Large...
CGTCAGAGTCATATCCCCATACTTTTGCCAGAATGGTTTCTTTGGAGAGATTGCGGCTGCCTGATTGCAAAAGGAACCGCATAATATCAAATTCCTTTGCAGAAAGGCGGACACTGTTTTCTTTACAGCACAGCAAGCCAGAGGATAAATCCAAAGAAGTGTTGCCATAAGTGATTTCATCCACTTGTGCACCCTGACGACGCAGCAGGGCATTAATGCAAGCTAACAGTTCTCTTGTGTCAAAGGGCTTGGTCAGATAATAATCGGCACCTGCATTTAAACCTGTAATTCTATCCTCTAATTCGGATTTGGCAGTCAGCATTAAAATAGGTATTCCACATTTTATAGAACGAACTTTTCGTGCCACTTCATAGCCACTAATTCCGGGCATCATCACGTCTAAGATTAAAAGGTCATAAATTCCAAGTTTTGCATATTCTTTGCCAGTTTCCCCATCATAGGCAACTTCAACGTCAAAACCTTTTCCTTCCAATAATATTCGTATGGAATCTGCCAGTAGTTTTTCATCTTCCACTACAAGTATTTTCATCATATTTTCTCCTGTTTTTTATTATAGTACATTTTTATGCTGAAATGAAGCTGAAAAGAAAGGACAATTTTTTAAAATCTTGTTTTTTTCAGTGTGGTTTCAGTAATAGATGCTACGATAACAGATAGAAAAGAAAATGAGGAGGAGCAAAATGATAAGCGTTGAGCATTTGACAAAACGTTATGGAGAATTTACAGCTGTAGATGATTTGTCCTTTGAGATTCAGGAAGGGCATGTATATGGGTTTTTAGGGCCCAATGGAGCAGGTAAGTCGACCACTATGAATATCATGACGGGATGCTTATCTGCCACAGAAGGCCGGGTAAGGATTGATGGATATGATATTTTTGAAGAACCTAACAAGGCCAAAAGGCTGTTGGGTTATCTTCCAGAACAGCCACCGCTTTACATGAATGAGACTGCTTTGGAGTATTTAAAATTTGTAGGAGAGGCAAAGGGACTTAAAGGAAGAGAACTGACAAGTCAGATAGAAAACGTGATACAACAGACTAGGCTAGAGGGGATGGAACATCGGTTAATATCAAAACTTTCCAAGGGATATCGGCAGCGGGTGGGGATTGCTCAGGCATTATTAGGAGACCCCAAGATTATTATTTTAGATGAGCCTACTGTGGGGTTAGATCCCATTCAGATTATTGAGATAAGAGAACTGATTCAACAGCTTGGTCAGGAACATACCGTTATCTTGAGTTCTCATATTCTGTCAGAAGTACAGACAATCTGTGAAAAGGTACTGATTATTGCCAAAGGGAAACTGGTGGCATTTGATGCGCCGGAAAATCTGGAAAAACTATTTCTGGCATCTCATAATGTTTCTTTTATTACAGAAGCAAAAACAGATGATATAGATGAAATTCTAGAAGGAATGAATGAAGTCTCAGATTGGAAGATGAAAACCTTGGAAGATGGAAATATCCAAGTAGATGTACAAATTGAATTTGGAGAAGTGGCAGATGTCTGTCGTAATCTTTTTTTTGCTTTTGCCAACAAAAAGATTGCGCTTTTAGAGTTGGTATCTAAGAAAGCTAATCTGGAAGATGTGTTTATTGAACTGACAGAGAGTGAGATATCAGAGCGTAAAACAACAAAAAGTGAGGTGGAAGACGAATGATTGCAGTATTAAAACATGAATTGTCAAACTATTTTCATTCTTTGACAGCTTATATTTTTGGAGCGTTTTTGCTGGCTTTTGTAGGAATTGGAGCTATGATATACAATATCCAGCAAGCAGTGGCAAACTTTGAGTATGTTTTGAGTTTTGTCAGTTTGATATTTGTAGTGCTAATTCCCATTCTGACTATGCGGGTTCTTGCAGAAGAGAGAAAACAAAAAACCGAACAGCTTCTGTTTTCTTTGCCAATTACAACCACCCAGATAGTGATAGGAAAATATCTGGCTTTGTTGGTGGTCTATTTGATTCCTTTATGTATGATTGCTATATATCCATGGATATTTGCCCAGTATGGAGAAGTATATCTGATCACTTCTTATGGCTCAATGGCAGCATTTTTCTGTATGGGTGCAGCATTGATATCTATTGGGGTATTTATCTCATCATTGACAGAAAATCTGGGTTTTGCAGCTGGCATTGCAATTTCTGTGATTCTTTTCAACTATTACAGTGTCAGTCTGGCGGAACATGTATCTTCTACCGCTTTTGGAGGTGTGATAGTTTTGTGTATCATCGATGGCATTTTGGGAGTGATTATTTGTTTTCTGACAAAGAATGAAAAGCTGGCATATATGGTATCCTTTATTCTTTTTGTTATAACAGGAGCTGCATATTTTATAAAACCTGAGATATTTGAAGGACTATTGCCAAAGCTTATGAAAAATCTGTCTCTGTTTGAACGGTTTTATACCTTTGTATCCGGTGTTTTTGACTTGACATCTATTGTTTATTATTTCACTGTGATTGTGTTTTTTCTGTTTTTAACTGTGCAGTCGCTGGAAAAAAGGAGGTATAACTGATGAAGCAAGAGAGACCCCGAAACCGTATTGCTCTGCAGGGAGGTTCTTATTCGCTGATTATTATAGCAATTGTACTTGCAATCTTGATTGCAGTTAATATTTTGGCATCTGCATTGCCAAAATCACTCACACAACTGGATATTAGTTCTACACAGCTGTATTCGATTACAAGTAATACAAAGGTAGTGGTAAATGCCTTAGAAAAAGATGTTACGATTTATTGGATAGTGCAACCAGAGGAAGAAGATGATATTATAGAGAATCTGCTAGATAAGTACGAAAGTCTGTCAGAACATATTGAAGTGGTAAAAAAGAACCCAGATATTTATCCCACATTTGCAGAACAGTATACTAAAGAAACCATACAAAATAACAGTCTAATCGTAGAGTGTGGAGAGAGAAACCGGTTTATTAGTTATGATGATATCTATCTTTATGATGCCAATATAAGCGCCTATTCTTATGATGTCTCTTTTGACGGAGAAGGAGCGATTACTTCAGCTATTGATTATGTGGTAAATGAAACGCAGCCAAAGATTTACATCTTAGAAGGGCATGGAGAGGCAGAACTTTCAGAGACTTTTCACAAACAACTAGAAAGGGAAAATATGGAATTAAATACATGTTCCTTGTTGACAACGGATGCGGTTCCAGAGGATGCAGATGTTATCTTAATCTATGGGCCATCTAGTGATATTTCTGCCAAAGAAAAAGATTTACTGGCAGAATATGTATCAGGCGGCGGGAAATTAATGGTACTAGCAGGACCTACAGAGAATGAAACACTGTCCAACCTTTATGGCATATTAGAGGACTATGGGGTAGAAAACGTGGATGGGATTGTGGTTGATATAGACCGTGAGCATTATGCGTTTCAGGCTCCTTATGTCCTGCTTCCAGATATACAAAACAGTGAAATTACAGACCCTTTAATTGAAGAAAATTATTATGCGATTATACCCGTTGCTTCAGGTCTTATAGTTCAGGATACAGAATCGAAAAAGGTGACAGAATTACTTACCACTTCCGAGATGTCTTTTAGTAAGGTAGACGGATATGCTTTGTCCTCCTACGAAAAAGAAGAAGGAGATATAGATGGTCCGTTTGCAGTAGCTGTTTCGGTTGCGGCAAAAAATGACGGGCAGATTGTCTGGTTTACTTCTTCTGATTTTCTAGATGAAATATATAATGCGTATTCCTCGGGGGCTAATCTTGATTTAGCTATGAATGCAATCTCCTCTATGATAGAAGAAAATGAAGCAGTGGCTATTCGTAGTAAATCACTGAACTATAATTATCTTACCATCAGTGCTTCAACCGCTTCTTTCTTAAAAACAATTATGATTATACTATTTCCTCTGCTATATCTGGGAATTGGAATCTGTGTGACCATTGGAAGGAGGAAATGGAATGAAGCGAAATAAAAAGATTGGTATTTTGTGTGGAATACTTACTTGTGTCAGTCTCGCTGCTTTTGGTGTAAGTAAATATGAAAAACAAAAGGAAATCATTAAAAACAGTGATGAGATTATTATGGAGATAAAGAAAGAAGATGTGAAGGTGCTCTCATGGGAATGTGATATGGGTTCTTTTGCTTTTCACAGAGATGAAAATGGGAGTTGGCTCTATGATGAAGACGAAGAATTTCCAGTGGATAAAGAAAAAATTGAAAATCTGCTAGAGTTATTTGAGGAATTTGGTGTCGCTTTTATGATAGAGGAAGTAGAGGATTTTGGGCAATATGGTCTGGATACACCAGTCTGTATTATCTGTATGGAGATGGAATCGGATAGTTACGAGATTCGATTGGGAAATTACAGTACTATGGATTCACAAAGATATGTGTCAATTGGAGATGGCAATGTCTATTTAGTAAAAACAGACCCATTGGAGCAATTTGAAATAGAGATTAGTGAAGTGTTTCATCATGACGAAATACCAGAACTTAAAGAGGTGACACAGATACAGTTCTCTGGTACAGAATCGGAAGATATTATTTATGAAAAGGATAGTACAAATACCTATAGTTCAGAAGATGTTTATTTTGTAAAAAGGGAAGAAAGCCTGTTGCCTCTTGATACATCTAGGGTACAGGAGTATCTGGATACGGTAAATAATTTAAAACTAGAAAACTATGTAAATTATAAAGCATCAGAAGAGGATATGGCGGTCTATGGTCTGGATAAACCAGAACTATCTATTGTATTTGAATATACTGATATAGGAGAAGATGCGAATGAAGAAACGAAAGAGACATTTGCACTTTATATAGGACGTGATCCAAAAGAACAAGAAGTAGAAGAAAGCGACAAAGATACCAACAAAGATACCGAGGAGGAAGTGACAGCATATGCCAGAATAGGAGAATCAAAAATTATCTATCAGCTTACCACAGAGCAATATAAAAAATTAAAAGAAATAACATATGATACGTTACGCCATCAGGAACTGTTTTGGGCTGATTTTTCCGAGGTGCATCAGCTGGATATTTTGTTAGAAGATAACCATTATATTATAACATCTGAATTAGAAGATGGAGACCGAACCTATTATTATCAGGAAGAAGAACTTGAGATGGCAAATATCCAAAGTGCTATAAGTGGATTAAAGGTGAAAACTTTTAGTGATAAAACACCTAAGCAGAAAGAAGAAATCAGTCTTACACTTTACCTGGACAATGAGAATTTCCCAAAAGTTCAGATACAGTTATACCGTTATGATGGAGAGGATTGCATTGCAGTTGTTGATGGAGAAACAATAGCACTTGTGGAGAGAACTTGTGTGGTTGACCTGATAGAGGCAGTCAATCATATTGTTTTAAAATAATATGGAGAGTAAAAATATATCGAATATGGTAGTTGATATCAGAAAGACACATTACAGCAATTTAAAACAACAGCAATATGCACTTAATATGCAGATAAGACTGGCAATGCAGACATATGATGTGGATATGAAAATAAGACTGGAAAAAGAACTAGAAGAGATAAATGAAGAGATAAGATATCTTGGTGGGTAAGCTTTTGTTCTAAAATGTATCACGCAAGACTTGTAATTCTTTCCTTCTTCGGATAAAATAAAAGAAAAAATGTTCGTAGAAGTTAGAGGTGAATAAGATGTTGAATGGTCTTTCGGGAATGAGTTCTTACTATTTGATGTATCAGCATGGCTCAGGGTATGGGCGTTCGCTTGGATATGCAGGGCAGATGCAAAAGGTACAAGGTGGCAGACAGCAGGCACCACAGACGCAGAAGGTGCAGGGGATGGAAGATAAGGCACAGGAAAGTAGCAAAGTGCCTTCTGCAACCGGTACGGCGAAGCAGAAAGTAACACCAGCCGCTTATCAGGGCACAGGAGAAGTTCCAGATCTGTATATCCGAAAAGGAGTAGACCCTGTAGAGTATGCGGTGAAGATGCGGATACAGTATGTGGATGACCCGACAGCAGAAGGAAAAGAAGAAGTCTCAGGTAAGCAGATTGGTTCTGTACAAGAGGCAGCCAAAGAAGGGGAATGTCAGACCTGTGAACAGCGCAGATACCAGGATGGTTCGGATGATATGGGAGTCTCTTTTCAGACCCCGACGAAGATATCACCAGAAGCAGCCGGGGCAGCTGTCAGAGGACATGAGCAGGAACATGTAAGCAGAGAACAGGCAAAGGCCAAAAGGGAAGGAAAAGAAGTGGTCAGCCAAAGCGTTGTGATTCACACTTCCGTCTGCCCGGAGTGTGGAAAGGTCTATGTCTCTGGTGGCACGACAAAGACAACGACGGCCTCTAAGCCTGAGACGCCTGATATTACAGCAGAAGCACAGGTGAGAAAGCCGTTTTCTGCAGTTGCGTAGAAAACATAGGAAAATGAAAGAGATTGAGAGGACATCTGGTTATGGCATTAAAGAAAAAACCGGTAAAAGGGATGAAGGATATTCTTCCTGCAGAGATGCAAATAAGAGATTATGTAACAGGACTGATTAAGGAGACCTATAAGAGCTTTGGATTCTCGCCGATTGAGACACCTTGTGTGGAGCATATTGAGAATCTGTGCAGCAAGCAGGGCGGAGACAATGAGAAACTGATATTTAAGATTATGAAGCGGGGGGCAAAGCTCAACCTTGAGAATGCAAAAAGTGAGAAAGATTTGACAGACAGCGGGCTTCGCTATGATTTGACCGTACCGCTTTCCCGCTTCTACTCTAATAACGCCAATGCGCTGGCAAGTCCTTTTAAAGCGCTTCAGATTGGCAGTGTATGGCGGGCAGACCAGCCGCAAAACGGACGTTTTCGCCAGTTTGTGCAGTGTGATATTGATATTTTAGGAGAGGCTAGTTGTCTTGCAGAGATTGAGTTAATCTTAGCGACAACGACATTGCTTGGGAAATTGGGCTTTTCGGGATTTAAGGTGCGGATTAATGAAAGACGCATCTTAAAGGCGATGGCAGCGTACAGTGGTTTTTCAGAAGAACAGCTCGATTTAGTCTTTATTATCTTAGATAAGATGGATAAGATTGGTTGGGACGGCGTAAAGGCAGAACTTTTGGAAGCTGGTTTTTCAGAAGAGATGGTAGGAAAATATGTAGATTTATTCCATGAGATGGAAGCTTCCAAAGATGCGTTTTTGTATCTAGAGCAGAAGCTTTTAGGCATCTTAGAGGACGGCGTGATGGACAATCTGCGTACGATTTGGGAGAGTGTGGAAGCAGTGCGGACTTGCGAATTCGAACTTATATTCGACCCGACGCTGGTAAGAGGTATGTCCTACTATACAGGGACGATTTTTGAGATTGAGATGCCACAGTTTCAGAGCTCTGTCGCTGGTGGAGGCCGCTATGATGAGATGATTGGCAAATTTACCGGCAACAATGTGCCAGCATGTGGTTTTTCCATTGGATTTGAGCGAATTATCGCGATTTTGATGGAGCAGGGCTTTGAAGTGCCGGGTGCTTCTGAAAAGATAGCATTTTTGATTGAAAAAAAGATGCCAAAAGAGAGACTGTGTGAAATCTTAAAAGAGGCAAAAGCAGAGCGGGAAAACGGAACGCAAGTTCTGGTGACGCTGATGAACAAAAACAAAAAATTCCAAAAGGAACAGCTGATAAAAGAAGGTTTTCACGAGTTTAAAGAATTTTATGTCAATACTGACAATAAAAGATAAAAAAACATAAAATAATTATTGAAAATATACAAAAAAAGCTATATACTGTATCTTATAAGACGATATGAAGGAGGTACAGATTATGAAAACCAGAAGATTAGCTGCTTGGATGCTTGCTACTGTAATGGTGACATCGATGATGGTAGGTTGCGGAAGCAATGCTGCAGGAAGCACCGCTCCAGAAGCGCCTACAGAGGAGCAGACACCAAAAGACGCAGAGACACCAGAAGATGCAGAGACACCAGAAGATGCAGAGGCACCAGAAGAGAGCACAGAAGCACCTGCGGCGGCTAAGACTCCAGCAGTGACTGGAGAACTGTTAGATGCGGCTAAGATTATGGTTGCCGGTGCACAGAATAAGGCAGAAGAGATCAACGTTCCTATGGTTATCAGCGTGGTAGATATGGATGGTAATCTGGTACTGCTTCATCGGATGAAGGGTTCTCTTTTGGCAAGTCTTGACATCGCACAGAACAAGGCATTTACGGCAGTTGCTCTAAAGATGCCAAGTGCCGATGTAAAAGAGCTGTCACAGGAAGGCAATGAGCTTCAGGGGATTGCAATACAGTTTGCAGGCCGTATTGTAGAGTTTGGTGGCGGACTTCCGATTATGAACAGTGAAGGCGTACAGATTGGTGGTATCGGCGTATCTGGCGGCAGCGTGGCAGAGGATACATCGGTGGCACAGGCTGGCCTGGATGCCTATGCGGCTGGTGAGCAGCTAGAGGCTGCTTCTGGTGGAGAGCTTTTGGATGCAGCAATGCAGATGGTGGAAGCAGCAGAGCAAAAAGCAGTGGAGATTAGTGTACCAATGGTTATCTCTGTTGCAGATATGGGTGGCAATCTGGTACTTTTACATCGTATGGAGAACTCTTTGTTAGCAAGTCTTGAGATTGCTCCAAACAAAGCATTTACATCGGTTGCCCTGAAGATGCCAAGTGCTGATGTGCAGGCACTGGCACAAGAAGGCAGTGAGCTTCAGGGGATTGCTGTACAACATGCAGGTCGCATTGTAGAGTTTGGCGGTGGTATTCCAATCTATGATGCAGATGGTGTACAGATTGGCGCTATCGGCGTATCCGGCGGCAGTGTGGCTGAAGATACATCTGTGGCAGAGGCAGGTTTGGCGGCATTCTCTGGACAGTAAGGGGATAGCAATATAGAATACAGACTCCGCTGTGGTATTCGTAAAGAAGATGCAGCGGAGTTTTTCTGTGTTTTTTTGGATAACGGTAGGCTTTTATAGGCGAAAAAGTGGTTGACAAAGCGGATTGTGAAAAATATAATGTTCCATATGTTAAAGTGTACAGAAAATCATATAGAGAAGAGATAGAAAGAGGAGATAAAAATGGCAGAGTCGATGCAGGGATTGCACAGAACACACAGGTGCACAGAACTTTCTGTAAAAAATATCGGTGAGACTGTGACCGTGATGGGATGGGTTCAGAAAAGTAGAAATAAAGGCGGCATTATTTTTGTGGATTTAAGGGACCGCTCCGGGATTTTACAGTTGATTTTTGAGGAGGCGGACTGCGGGGCAGAGCATTTTAGCAAGGCAGAACGGCTTAGAAGTGAGTTTGTGATTGCTGTAGTTGGTAAGGTGACGGCGCGCTCAGGTGCAGTGAATCAGAACTTGGAGACAGGAGAGATAGAGGTTCGGGTTAGTGAGTTTCGCATCTTATCCGAGGCACAGACACCGCCATTTCCGATTGAATCCGATTCTAAGACCAAAGAGGAGATGCGGCTTCGCTATCGCTTCTTAGACCTTAGAAGACCAGATATTCAGAGAAAGCTGATGCTTAGGAGTCAGGTGGCCACAAAAGTGCGTGCAGTACTTGCAGAAGAAGGTTTTTTGGAGATTGAGACTCCGATTTTGATTAAGAGTACACCGGAAGGAGCGAGAGATTATCTGGTGCCAAGCAGGGTACATCAGGGGAAATTTTATGCACTGCCACAGTCTCCGCAGTTGTTTAAACAACTTTTGATGTGTTCTGGTTATGACCGCTATTTTCAGATTGCAAAATGTTTCCGGGATGAAGACCTTCGCGCGGACAGACAGCCAGAGTTTACACAGATTGATATGGAGATGTCTTTTGTGGATGTGGACGATGTGATTGCGGTCAATGAGCGTTTGCTTCAGAAAGTCTTTCGGGATGCGATTGGGTTTGAGATTTCGCTGCCGCTTCCAAGGATGACCTGGCAGGAGGCAATGGACCGTTATGGCTCGGACAAGCCGGATACCCGTTTTGGGATGGAGCTTGTAAATGTGTCAGAGATTGTCAAAGATTGCGGTTTTGGTGTGTTTACGAATGCTTTGGCGAATGGAGGAAGCGTGCGTGGCATCAATGCAAAGGGCCAGGGACAGATGCCAAGAAAGAAGATTGATGCGCTGGTGGAGTTTGCCAAAGGGTTTGGGGCAAAGGGGCTGGCATATGCAGCGATACAGCCAGATGGAAGTATCAAGTCATCTTTTGAGAAATTTATGTCATCTGAGCAGATGAAGGCGCTTTTAGATGCGATGGGTGCAGAGCCTAAAGACCTTTTGCTCTTTGCAGCGGATAAGAATAAGGTTGTATGGGATGTGCTTGGAAATCTGCGCTTGGAGATTGCCAAAAATGTGGGATTGATTCCAGAAAATCAGTTTCATTTTCTGTGGGTGACAGAGTTTCCGCTTCTGGAGTGGTCAGAAGAACAGGAGCGCTTTGTGGCAATGCATCATCCATTTACCATGCCAATGGAGGAGGACCTTGACAAGCTGGATACAAATCCGGGAGAGGTACGTGCAAAGGCATATGATATTGTGCTAAATGGTACAGAGCTTGGTGGTGGTTCGGTGCGTATCTTCCAGGCAGATGTGCAGGAGAAGATGTTTGAGGTACTTGGGCTTACAAAGGAGCAGGCGAAAGAGCGGTTTGGATTCCTTTTGGAGGCTTTTCAGTATGGAGTGCCGCCTCATGCAGGACTTGCATATGGATTTGACAGGATGATGATGCTAATGACAGGAGCAGACAGTATTCGCGAGGTTATTGCTTTTCCAAAAGTAAAAGATGCATCGGATATGATGACAAATGCGCCGGATGTAGTGGATAAGGTGCAGTTAGAAGAACTGGGGATTGAGATAAGCATCGAAGAAGAAAACTAAATATTTTTGGTAAAAAGGAGCTGTAAAGAAGGCTCCTTTTTTTATGGAATTTATATTAAAACAATAAAAATTTATTGTAAAACGATAAAAATATATTGACATTTATTGGGAGCAGAGGTATGATAAGGAGGAATTATCAGAAAGGAGAATGTGGTGATGAGACAGATGGAGATGTCAGGGTATCTAAAAGCGGTTACAATAGGAGTGCTTGGGATACTTTTGGCTTTTGTACTTTGGTTTTTGCCACTGGTACTAGAGGGGCCACTTGTGGAGGTGGCGGGAGAAGGAGGGTATCGGGGAACTTGCATTTTGATTATTGTAAGTGCAGTTCCGGTTTTTTTGTGTTTGGTAAAGTTTTGGGGGATTTGTGACAGTATTGGGAGAGATGCTTCTTTTTCAGAGGAGAATGCCTGGAGACTTAAGAGGATGAGCCAGTATATGTTGGCGGATATGGTGTTGTATGTGGGATTTCTTCTGTGGTTTTTCTGGGATGGATGGTATCTAAGGGCAGCGTGGCTTGTATTTCCTATCTTGCTGGCTATCTTTATCTGTGTGACAGTGACTGTGCTTTGTGCAGCTTTGTCACATCTGGTGCAGAGGGCGAGTGAGATGCAAAAAGAGCAGGAGCTGACAATCTAGGAGGCGGGGTGGTAGATGTGGCGATTCGGATTAATATTGATGTAATGCTTGCGAAGAGGAAGATGAGTGTGACAGAACTTTCCGAGCGGGTCGGGATTACAATGGCAAATATTTCAATATTGAAAAATGGAAAAGCGAAGGCGATTAAAGTGAGTACCTTGGATGCAATCTGTAAGGCGCTGGCTTGTCAGCCGGGCGATATTTTAGAATATGTAGAGGAGGAAACAGAGAATGGAACAGCAGAATTATGAGAATGGGAATCAGAATCAGGAAAATGAAGTAAAGCTTTGTCAGGTGATAACACCAAAGCCTGTTTTTCCAGCGTGTGAGACAATGGATAAATTGTTTGCAGTGTTTTATTTTCTGTTGGGGTATGGATTTATTTTTACTTGTTCAACATGGGATTTTGAGGGGTATCTTGCGATTTTTACGATATGTTATGTGGTGGCAGTGCTATCATATCTGTCAGAGAAAGGGGTGTCCTTTTCTAAGGAGAGCTGGTTCTGGCTTGGGGCGATACTGGCGATGGGAGTATTTTATGCGTTCTGGAGCGTCTGGGGGATTTTGCAGGTACTGGCACTTATGATGGTGGCAGCGTATTGGACACTTCTTACAGCGAACAGACTATTGGAAAAGAACAGAACTTCCAAATGGGTGTTTTTTGATATATGGAATGCTTTGGCAGTGGTGCCTTTTAGCAATTTTTCATGTCAGATACGAGTGCTTTTAAGCCGCAAGGAAGAGGAAGAGCGTACAAATACAAAGGGGAAGATGGGAGCAGTCTTTTTGGGGGTAGTGATAGCGCTGCCGATATTGGTGATTATTTTGCCGCTTCTTAGCAGTGCAGATGCTGGTTTTGAGCATCTGGTGGGAAATATGGTGTGGTATATGGGGGAACACCTGATGGTGACCTTTACACGGATAATATTTGCAATTCCGGTATCACTTTATCTTTTTGGGTTGGTGTTTGGCGGCATCTATGGGAGAAATACGGACAAAATCAAGGTAGAAGAGCTGGTGGAGACAGAGAAAAGCATGAGAAAGGTGCCAGATGTGGCAATCTGTACTGTGCTTTTGATTCTTAATCTGGTCTATGTACTGTTTATCGGGCTTCAGGGGAGCTATCTGTTCTCGGCTTTTGCAAAAAAATTGCCAGCAGTATTTACGTATGCGGAGTATGCAAGGAGAGGATTTTTTGAGCTGTGCCAGATTGGAGTGTGGAATCTGATTCTTCTGTGGTGTGCGGGGGTATTTTCTCAGAGTGAAAGTAGGAAGCATAGGGGACTTCGATTTTTGATGATGATGCTTTCGGTGTTGACACTTTTGCTGCTGGCAACGGCGATTAGTAAGATGGGGATGTATATCAGCGTGTATGGGTTGACTGTACGCAGGATTTTGCCGCTGACGTTTATGATTTGGATGGCGATAGTGTTTGTGGCGGTGGTGGGGAGAAAGAAAAAAGAGGATGCGAGGATAAAAATTTTTGTGATGGCGGGGGCTGTGCTGTTCTGTCTGCTGTGTGTGTTCCCGGTGGAGCATTGGGTGGAGATGTATAATGTATGGGCGAGAATGAGGGGGTGGATTGTGTAATGTGAAATTTCATAAAAATGTTCTGTTTAGAGAAAGGATGTGGTATAATAAGGGCAGGTCATAGGAGGAAAGAAGGTATGAGGTATGCCAGTATTTCGGCTAAGAGAAGATGAAGTCAGTTTTCCAAATCCAAGGCTTGCTGAGAAAGACGGGCTTTTGGCTGTGGGAGGTGATTTGAGTGTGGAGCGGTTGTTGCTTGGGTACTCAAATGGGATTTTTCCTTGGTATAATCCAGGGGAAGAGATTATGTGGTGGTGCCCGAAGGAGCGGTTTTTAATCTTTCCAGACAAAATTCATGTATCACATTCGATGAAAAAAC
>Ga0137308_102284_pt1 | contig 13376 bp, 14 predicted proteins | sample Inofrocosms_June_FD_97181 | JGI IMG/M metagenome (GOLD analysis project Ga0137308, IMG submission 97181) | Mouse cecal microbial communities from Vienna, Austria - N-Acetylneuraminic and N-Acetylglucosamine D2O microcosms_June | ecosystem: Host-associated > Mammals > Digestive system > Large...
GGAGTACATTTCCACCACTGGACGGGTACGGGGCGCGGACGATGTGCTGGCCTACCATGTCCGGCAGTCCTTTGTCCCCGGCGAGATTACCCCGGAAGAAGCAAACCGGCTGGGCGTGGAGTTTGCAAAGCGGTTCACCAAGGGCAGTCACGCCTTTGTGGTCTGCACCCATATCGACAAGTCCCATATCCATAACCACATCATCTGGAACGCGGTCAATCTGAACTGTGACCGGAAATTCCGAAACTTTTGGGGCAGTACCCGCGCGGTCCGGCGGCTCAACGATACCATCTGCGTTGAGAACGGCTATTCCATTGTAGAGGACCCAAAACCGCATGGAAAAAGCTACAACAAATGGCTGGGGGATCAGGCGAAGCCCTCTCACCGGGAACAGCTCCGCGTGATGATTGACCAGGCATTAGAACAGAAACCGGCAGACTTTGACGGGCTGTTAAAGCTGCTTGCGGAAATGGGCTGTGAGGTGTCGCGCCGGGGACAGGCAATCCGGCTCAAAGCCCCCGGCTGGAAGAATGTTGCCCGCATGGATGAAAAGCTGGGGCAAGGGTACAGCGAAGATGAAATCCGGGCGGTACTGGCTGGGGAAAAAGAGCATACCCCAGGAAAGAAAACGGCTGTTCAATCAGAGCCGCCCAAGGTTAATCTTCTGGTGGATATTCAGGAGAAATTGCAGGCCGGAAAAGGCGCTGGCTACGCGCGCTGGGCAAAGGTATTCAATCTGAAACAGATGGCGCAGACAATGAACTATCTCACCGAGCATGGCCTGCTGGAATATGCAGTCTTGGAAGAAAAAGCGGCTGCTGCTACCACCCGCCACAATGAGCTGTCGGCGCAGATCAAGGCGGCGGAAACCCGCATGGCGGAGATAGCCGTACTGCGGACCCACATCATCAATTATGTGAAAACCCGCGAGGTCTATGCGGCCTACCGCAAGGCGGGATATTCCAAGAAATTTTTAGCGGAACATGAAGCGGATATTCTGCTCCACAAGGCGGCAAAACAGGCATTTGACGATTTGGGTATCAAGAAGCTGCCCACCGTCAAGAGCTTGCAGGCCGAGTACGCAACATTGTTGGAAGGAAAGAAAAAAGACTATGCCGAGTACCGGCGTTCCCGCGAGGAAATGCGGGAACTGCTGGCCGCAAAAGCCAACGTGGACCGGCTGATGGGATATGGGGAGGAACGCCAGAATGACCGGGAAAAGGAACAGGGGCAGGATCGCTGACGCGCCTGTTTTTTCGCATTTTCTCACCGCCGCAGGCCGGTAAAAAGCGTTCCGCAGGAACGCGCAGCCACAGAATGAAATTCTGTGTTCAAAGGGGCTTGGGGAATCCCCAACAAGCAGCGCCAGGAGCCGGATGGCTATCCTGGGGCATTGCTTGCCACTTTCTTGGTGATACAAAAACAGCCAGCGAGAGAAACTTTCAAGTTTCACTCACTGGCCTATTCTTTTTCAAGTTTCTTAGAAATTTCCTTTAGTTCCTCCGCAAATCCACGAGTATGGCTCAACAAGGTTTCCCGCATCTCTGGCGGACAGTTTAGATATAGCAGCTTCATCTCATTTTGCCCAGCTTCATCTGGTGTCAGCTCCGGCCTGATAAGAGAGTCGAGAGAAAAGTGCAGAACTTTCGCTAATGTTTTCATAATCAGGTAGGATGGATTTCTTCTGCCTTTCTCAATATCGGCAATCTCTTTGATGGAAATATGCGATTCATCTGCCAGTTGCTGCTGCGTGAAATTTTTTTCTTTTCGTGCGGCTCGAAGCATATTCCCCAATATGGTTAAATCATCAATCGGCATTATCGTTCACCTCAATAATATTGTATCGTTCCGGCATGATTTAAGGAATAACCTTATATTACCGGTAAATAGGTATTATTATGCCGATTTTCTTTTTAGCAACATAGTTGCAGGCTTGTATTCTTCGAGCAATAGAAATATAATAGAATAGATTGCAGGAGGTGCAGAGATGGACTATATGACCTTAAAAGAAGCAAGTGATAAATGGGAAGTTTCCGTTCGGCAGATAAACTATTATTGCGCCGGTGGTCGTATTCCCGGTGCTGTGAAAATGGCCGGTGTCTGGCTGATTCCAAAAGATGCAGAAAAACCGCATGACAGGAGAACAAAAGATGGAAAACAGTTTTAGTATTTTAATTATCGAAGATGACGTACTGCTAAATGATATGACTAAGCGGCTTTTAACCCAACATGGATATTGTGTAACTTCTGCCTATTCTGGAAGTGAGGCGCTTTTATTGATCGAAAAAAGCAGCTTTGACTTGATTTTACTTGATCTGATGCTTCCCGGCATACCGGGCGAGATCGTATTGGACAAGATAAATGCTATGATGGACATTCCGATTATCGGTGTTTCCGCTAAAACAGATATAGACAGCAAAGTGAACCTCATACGAAACGGCGCAGATGATTACATCACAAAGCCATTTGACAATCAAGAGCTGCTGGTGCGGATTGAAGCGGTATTGCGACGCTTTCAAAAATCCACCGGCTCCAATAATGGCAAAATGCTTCATTTTAAGGATTTGTCCCTTGATACAGAAGCTATGGAAGCTAAGATCGGTAATACCACTATTGCTTTGACAAGGTACGAATACCTGATTTTACAGCTTTTGATGTCCGCACCCTCAAAGGTATTTACGAAAAACAATATTTTTGAAAGTGTATGGAATGAAAACTTTATTGGGGATGACAATGCGATCAATGTCCATATTGGAAATCTTCGCAAGAAATTTGCCAATGTCAATCCAGAGGAAAAGTATATTCAGACGGTTTGGGGCCTCGGATTCAAAATGCAAGGTTAATCCTTAGAGAAATCTTATAAAGTTTGAATGACAATCTGCTACAATAAGACTATATAGAAAGGGGATGATTGTTTGGAGGCTGCTTTGGAAACAGCCGGGTTGACTTATGTTTTCCCGGACGGAAACGGGATTAAAAATATCACATTTCAGGTAAAGCGCGGAGAAATCTATGCGCTATATGGCGGCCATCATGCTGGAAAATCTGTACTGTTGCAGGCCATTATAGGAGCAATTAGACCTCAATCCGGCACATTCAAATTATTTGGCAATATAGACGATCAGCAGGAGCGCCGCCGGATTGGGTTTGTACCCCAAAAGCCTGTAACAATCAGCTCTCTATCACCAGCTAATATGCTTCGTTATTTTTCTTCCGCTTTCGGAACCACAGAAAGCCATATTCAGGATATATTGCATTTGAACCTGAAAGAGAAAACGGCGGTGCGGCGGTTGCCATTATCGACCCAACGATTAGTGAATTTGGCGGTTGCTCTTTTGGGAAATCCAGACTTTATAATTTGGGACGACCCTTTTTCCGGTATGGATAAAGGAGAATGTGAACATCTGATCTCTGTTCTGGCCTATCTGCATGAAATGAACCATACTACACTTCTGATCTCTGGACAAGATTATTCACAGCTTTCCCGGCTCGCATCAAAATATGGTGTGATGGCAGACGGAAAGCTGATTTGTGAGCTTACGGCTGGGGAATTAAACGAATGCTGCCAGCGGTGCATAAAGATAAGAACGCCCCAATTAGAACGAGCTATCACCATTTTAAGCCAGCAGTTTCCCGATTTTGAAGTGTTGAGCCATGATACGATAAGAGTTTTTAATTATAATGAACAATCCGGGGAAATCAATGCCCTGCTGGTTTGTTCCGGGATAGAGGTATCAGAAATCTGGCTGGCCGGTATGGAGCCGACCGACTATCTTTTGAAAATGACAGGAGGTGCAAAGAATGATCCAGACTATGCAAAGTGAATTGTTTCGTATCCGCAAAAGTCGCCTGTTTTTTGGATGCCTTGTGCTGGCTGCGTTTTTTGTCTTTGCGCTTGCCTTGACGTTTTATCATAACTCGGTAAATGGTATGCTTTCTGCCATATCGCTGGTTCCGTTTACGGAGTTTCTGTTTTCTGATTATAGTCTGGTCTTTCCACTTACGCTGTTTTTTTGTCTGTACTTTACAGAAGATTTTCATACCGGCTCATACAGCATGGTACTTTCTAAAGGGGCAAACAGGGCGCAGGTATTCTTCGGTAAGCTATTGGCAGCATGGATCAGTGTTTTCTTTTTTCTGCTTGTATGCTTTGGAGTTGCATATTTGTCCATTCTGATGATGGGAACAGCCCGGCACGACATAGAATATTCACTACCTGCAATGGGAACCTTTCTCCTGATCCAATGCCTTTGTTTTTTTGGTTATACCGCTGTTCTCAATCTGATAAGTTACTTGCTGAGGCATCGAATTATCGTTACCATTGTCGCTTTCTTTGTGCTGGGAGTTTTGTATCTATATCTCACAAAGATAAGTGCAGCATTGGACATGGATTATTCGCTCTACAAATATTGGATTGTAGGGCTATCCCACAGTTTGCGGATAAATACCATTGCGGAAGATTTCATGCCTATCTTGATTACATTAGCCGTATATCTTTTTTTGCCAACAGTCGTGTCTTTTTCCCTGTTTCAAAAGTTGGATTTACGCAGTCTGGAAAGGCGGTGATAGCGGCGTGCTTGCGTTATGTGTGTTATTGGCAACACTCTCTTTGTTCCTGCTGCTCAAACTGATTTATCAACGAAAACTGATCCGTGAACTCAAAAAGCAAATTGATTTTCTGATTGATCGAGATACACAAACAGAAATCATGGTAGAACAAACGGATGGCCCGATACAGGCTTTGGCTGCAAGTATCAATCATCTTCTGAAAAAGTATCGCAGCATGGGGCAAGAAATCGAAAGGAGCGATACTCTCTTTCGGGATACCATTACAAGTTTATCTCACGACTTGCGAACCCCGCTGGCGACAGCAAACGGCTATATTCAGCTCTTACAGGAACAGGATTTAACCGGGGAGCAAAAAGAATATGTATCGATAGCGGGAGAGCGAATTTCCGCTGTGAAGCTGCTTCTCGACCAACTCTTTGAATTTGCAAGGATTGAAGCCGATGAACTAAAACTAAATTGCAGAAACACGGATATTCACAGCGTACTTCGGGATGTTGTCGCCTCTTACTACGGCGATTTTGAACAAAAAAAATGTATTCCCCGTATCGCTATCCCAAGTACACCGGCTATCATTTGGGGCGATCCAGATGCATTGACCCGGATATTTTCAAATGTGGTTTATAATGCGCTTGTTCACGGAGAAGGAAATTATCAGATCACCGCAGTAATAGAGAAAGCTCAAACGGTCATAACCGTTAAAAATGCGTCGAGCAGTATTCAGCAGGAAGATATTCCCCATCTGTTTGACCGTTTTTACACCACCGACCAGTCAAGGACAAAAAAGACAACAGGACTGGGACTGGCAATCGCCCAAAGACTTGTGACCCGTATGGATGGAAAAATCTCGGCCTCTCTGCAAAATGGTATCTTTACAATGCAAATCGTATTTCCTATTATTGATCCATAAAGGGCTGCTTCGGCAGCTCTTTTTTTATCCTTAGACTTTCCTTAGACTTTTCATAAACAATTCCTAAACCTCTTTGGTACAGTATGAGCCATAGGAGGTATAAACAATGGTTAAAGTAGCTTTAGTGGTTTCTATCATCGCTTTGGCGGTGTGTCTGCTCATTGCCCTGAATGGCATATTGAGCGATGGTCTAAAGGGGTTAAAACAGAGATCAAAACCTATCGGGATTTCATTTTTGATTTATGCTGTGGCCTTTTTGCTTTTCATCTTTTTTCAATAACGGAGGTATTTTATGCTGCAAATCAAAAATGTAAATCTGAATGTTGGAAATGTCGCCTTGCTGTCCAACATCAATCTGACTTTAGAGCAAGGAAAAATCTATGGCATTTTGGGGCCGAACGGGGCCGGTAAAACAACGCTGTTCAAGTCCATGCTGGGCCTGACCGCTTTTTCAGGAGAAATCCTTTCAGATGGACAGCCCGTTTCCAGCAGATGCTTTGGAAGTTTGATTGAATACCCAGCTTTTTACCCACGGCTCACCGTAGAGGAAAATTTGAAGCTCCACGCACAGTATTTAGGTTTGAAACAGCCCAATATTGAAGCGGCGCTCAAGCAAGTCAATCTGCTGGACGCCCGGAAAAAGCTGTTCTCTCAACTTTCTTTGGGGATGCGCCAACGGCTGGGAATTGCCCGCGCCTTTTTAGGCAATGTTCAATATTTGCTGCTGGACGAACCTACCAATGGTCTTGACCCGATGGGAATAAAGGAAATCCGGCTGCTTCTGAAAGAACGCTTAAAATCTCCCCAACACTGTATTTTGGTATCAAGCCATAATCTGACGGAGATAGCTGCCGTTACGGATGTTCTTATTTTCATTCGCGGCGGAAAAATCATTAAGATTATAGAAAACGACTTTAACGAAAAAGAACTGGAAGCGCTGTATGAGGATATTATGACTTCCGGCCAGAGGGAGGAAGCATAATGGGAATGTTGATTAAAAATGAGTTTTCCAAGTTGAAGCGGGAATGGTTTATGGTGTTTCTCCTGTTATTGTCGCTTCTTCCCATCATCACCGGCGGCGCAGGAGCAGTTTTCAACAACAGCACAAAATCACTTGCTGACCTGTTCTTCTTTATGAATAACCAGTTTTCCATGTTCTTCCCAATGGTGATCTTCATTTTGATTGGTTCGCTGTTTTATCAGGAATACAAGAACAAAACTTACATCAACTGGATTACCTACGGCTTTTCAAAAAAGAAGCTATTCCTATCAAAAGTCGTAGTCAGCATCGTTATCGGCATTGGATTTGCGGCGGTTCTGTTTATCTCATTCGGCCTGCTTGTAGCGATACTCAATGGAGCAGGCAAAATGACAGGAGATATTTCCCTGTTTGTAAATCTGGCAATCGGGTTTGGAATGGAAGCCTGTGTTATTGTTTTGATAACTACTTGTCTGGGAGCAATCGTTATCAATCTAAGCCGCAATATTATTGTGACAAGCGTAGTAGGGGTTATATATGGTTTTGCATCCTGCCTGTTCATCGGTTCAGAAAGAGGCTTTGTCATTCCGGGCAGCTTCGCATACCGTGTGTCCATGTTTTTCTCGGATAAATCTACTTACTATGAAGCCCCTGTACCGGCTACCATCGGCGGATGTATCAGCATTGTACTTTGCCTTATCGTGATGTTTCTGGTTGGATTGATTGTCTTTTCCCACAAGAAAAAAATTGAAAACTAACTGCTGCCGGGCGACGGCAAAAAGAAAAAAGCCGTCGTGCAGCAGCCCTTTTGACACACCCATACAACCAGCGGCGGCTTTGAATAATCAAGGCCGCCGCTTCTTTTTGTCCAAAGGTTCACGACGAGCCAACACCTTGCAAATTGGCACGACGGCAACAGGAGGATGCCGCCATGTGCTACAAAGCCTTTCGACATAAAACAACAAGAGCCATCTTGTCAAAAAAAGCCTGAGTTTTGCCCGGATACATTATGCACCTCCACCGGCACTATCATGGTGGGAATATCGGTATTATCGTGTATTTTTCTGCGCCAATTTCCTTTTATGGGAAACTGGCGCTTTTGTTTTCTCTTTTTTAGAAAGGCATCCTAAACCTTACCGTTGCCGTTCGCCGCCCTCAAGAGTTTGAAAACCTACTCACTTTTCAAACTTTTGGGAGGTAACGGCTATGAGTAAAAATCAGGAAGAAAGGGCGAATTATTATCTTTACATAGATGGACAGGCTGTGCCGGTAAGCGAACAGGTTTACCGTGTGTATCAGCACTACGAGCGAAAAGAAGAATACTTTTCCTACGATTTGAAAACGGAGAAGTTCCAGAAAGACACAGCGACTTTCCTCCCCAGCAGAGAGGATTCCTATGAGCGTCTATTGGAAAAGGACCAGCAGTTTGCTGCACCCGGAAAAAGCGTAGAACAGCTTGCAGCGGAACATCTGGAAGCAGAGCAAGTACGCTTCTGTCTTTCCAAATTAAGCAAGGATGAGCAAGAGTTGATTTTACAGCTTTTCTATCAGGAAAAGACGGAACAGGAAGTCGGGAATATGCTGCACATTTCGCAGCAGTCGGTCAATAAAAGAAAACAGGCACTACTGTTGAAGCTGAGAAAAATTTTTGAAGAATTTTTCTAAAATCGGTTGTTAAACTGCCTTCCCAACGGGGAAGTAAGTGAGGGGGTCTATCTTCCTCATGCAGCTTGACAACTAAATAGACGGCATTTCCGGTACATAACCCATGTACGAGCGAATCAGGCGCGCCGCGAAGATGGACAGCCCCAGGAGGTGATGAACAGGACTGTTCCGAGCGATCAACGCCAGCCTGAACCCCGAAAGCGGCATTTCGGGCGCGGTGACTGCATGGGGGCTTAAAGATACTTCCTCACGGCCTCCTAAAGACTTGGGGGGAACCCTGCGGCGCACGAGTAAAACGACGCTGCGGAGTTATGACAGCCGCGCCAGCGGAGACCGGGATGTCCCCATCGTCAGGGGTGCGTGGCAAATATGGCGAGCAATAAATCAAACTATCATACAGCAGCCGTACCGATTGTCAGGTTTGCATATACCCTCAACTTTATCGGTGCGGCTGCTTATCTTTTATATGAATTGAGAGAAACTGTTTCCTCATATCTTATGAAGAAACAGTTTTTTGACTGGAGGTGCGTCAATATGGATCAGCAGATTACCCCTACGACCTCCTACAAAGAGGTGAAAATCGGGAAAACCATTTACCGTGTGACCAGCTTTTTTTCGGGCGAAAAGGAGCTGGGAAAGACTTTGGAGCAGCTGGCTGTCCGGCGCGCCATGTCGGAGGGTTCCACACCTGCCGGCTGCTCCGCACACACGGCTACATAGTCACACCATCCTCCCGGCCTTGCCGCATCCTTGCGCGGCGATGGATTCTCCGTTACGATGTTCATACAGGGAGATTCCCTGTGGAGCCATCACGCCGCACGAGGTATGGAATCTGGATGATCGGGAGGGAAAATAAAGATGACCACAAAAACATACAACGTCGGCATTTACTGCCGTTTGAGTAACGACGATGAACGCGACGGCGAATCCGTCAGTATCGAGAACCAGAAGCTGCTGCTTCAGAACTATGTGCGGCAGCGGGGCTGGAATGAAATTGATACCTATATCGACGATGGATATTCAGGTACGAATTTTGACCGTCCCGGGGTCAAGCGGCTGATTGAGGACGCCAAGGCCAAGCGGATCAATGTGATTCTGGTCAAGGACCTGTCCCGTTTTGGCCGTAACTACATTGAATTTGGACAGTACACAGACTACCTGTTTCCGTCCCTGGGCTGTCGGTTTATCGCTCTGAACAACGGCATTGACACGGAAAGCACCAATGGCAGCACCGATGTCATGTGCTTTTTGAACTTATTTAACGAATTTTATAGCCGCGACACCAGCAAGAAGGTCAAGGCGGTCAAAAAAGCCTGTGCGGAAAGCGGCAAATTTATGGGAACCTACCCTGCCTATGGCTACAAGCGGGACCCGGCAGATAAGCACCATCTGGTGATTGACGAGGACATCGCCCCGGTTGTGCGCCGCATTTTTGAGATGCGGGCAGCCGGAACAGGGTTTCACGCCATTGCCGTTATGCTGAACGAGGAAGGCATCCCGTCCCCCGGTGTGCTGTACTACCAGCGCAAGGGACAGAGCGATCCGCGCCGGGTCAATCACAAATGGGCAGACCAAACGGTGAAAAACATCGTTCGCAGCGAGGTTTATATTGGCAATATGGTTCAGGGAAAGACCGGAACCCTGTCGTATAAGTCACGCAAACTCGTGGGTAAGCCGGAGGAAGAATGGATTCGTGTAGAAGGGACCCACGAACCGATTATCTCACGGGAGCTGTGGGATACCGTAGCCAGCATTGACAAAAAGAAGGTGCGGAAATCTTCTGCCGCTGACGGTTATAAGAGTATCTTCACCGGCCTTGTGTACTGTGCGGACTGCGGCTTCAAAATGCGGAATCATGTGGAGCGGTTCACCTATAAAGACGGAACGCCGGGGCGGTACAGCTCCTTTATTTGCGGCAACTATTCCCGCAGTGGCAAGGGGGCCTGCACCATTCACACCATCTATGAGAATGTGCTGACCCAGCTGGTGTTGGAGGACATTCGGGAAAAGGCCCGTTTTGCGGAATATGACCCGGAACAGCTGGTTCAGCAGATTATCCGCCTAAAGGATAAGGAAGCCAAAAGCCGCCTTTCCTCCTGTGAACAGGAGCTGAAAACATATACAGCGCGGCTTTCCGAGCTGGAACGGCTGATGCAGAATCTCTATGAGGACAAATGTGCCGGGACTATTCCGCAGACCGTTTTTCAGACCTTAATGCACAAATATGAAGCGGAACGGGCGGAAAAGTCCGAAGCAATCCCGGAACTGGAGCGCAAGGTCAAAAGCTATCTGGAAAACCGCACGGATGCGAACCGCTGGCTGAACATTATCCGCCAATACACAGAGATTACGGAGCTGGATGAGTCCATCCTCTTTGAACTGGTGGACCGCATTGAGGTTGGAGAAACCAAAAAAGTGGGTGGACAGCGGGTTTGTGGCCTCCGTGTTTACTACCGTTATGTGGGCAATGTGGACGCGGCGCTGGCGCAGGAAGAAAGGAGGCAGCCACTTGAAGAAGCAATATAAGGTCGGCATTTACTGCCGCCTGAGCGTGGACGATGCCTCCAATTCCGCAAAGGCAAAGAATTATATCCCCGGCGATGAATCCGCCAGTATTGAAAACCAGTACGAAATCCTCTCCAAATTTGTCATGCTCAACGGCTGGATCGAGGTCAAGACCTATCGGGACGATGGGTACAGCGGCGGAAATTTTCAGCGGCCCGGATTTTTGGAAATGCTGGAGGATGCCCGCCACGGCCTGATTAACCTGATTCTGGTCAAAGACCTGTCCCGCCTGGGGCGTGACTTTGTGGAGGTAGGCCGCTATACGGATGTGATTTTCCCGTCCCTGGGCTGCCGGTTTGTGTCTGTGCTGGACTGTCTGGACAGCGAAGGTGACAACACCGATATGCTGCACTTCCGCAGTTTGATGAACGACTACCATCTGAAAGACCTGTCGGGGAAAATCAAATCGGTGCTGTACGCCAAAAAGAAAAGCGGCCAATACCTGACCGCCTATGCTCCTTACGGATACCGCAAGAGCGACGAGGACAAACACCGGCTGGTGGTGGATGAAGAAGCTGCCACGGTAGTACGGGAAATCTACCGGATGCGCTGCTCCGGCATGGCCTACGGCAAGATTGCGGCGGCGCTGAACGAGAAAAGCATCCTTTCTCCCCGCTGGCATTGGGAACTGCACTACGGGAAAAAAGGAAGCTGCAAATACTCCAAACTGTGGACCTATGCCACAGTGAAAAACATCCTGAATGACACCGTTTATCTCGGCATAGTCACACAGAACCGCACCGGCTCCCGTTCCTACAAGGATAAGACCATGATACAGAAGCCGGAAACGGAATGGATTTGCCACGAGGATGCCCACGAAGCAATCGTTGACCGGAAACTGTGGGAGACGGTTCAGGAAAAGAACCGGGCAGTCAAACAGCAGGCAGCAAACCGTGCCGCCCCTCTGCCTGCCCTGTTCACCGGCAAGCTGGTCTGTGCCGATTGCGGGCATCCTCTGGTAGCCACCCGTGAGACCCAGCGCAGAAAAAACGGGACATCCAAGCGATATGTTTCCTATATCTGCTCCCACTTTGTCACCACCGGACGCAGCGCCTGTTCCTGGCACCGGATTTATGAAATCTCGCTGAAAACGCTGGTGCTGAATGAAATCCGGGCGCACAGCCGGGCGGTGGCACAGGATGAAAATGCCGTGCTGGACAAGCTGAGACAGCAGATACTTTCCGAAAGCGCAGCCAGACAGGAGGATTCCAGACTGGAAATTAGCCGGTTGCGGCGGCGTATCGGAGAACTGGAACACATGACCGCTAAACTTTATGAAGATAAGGTCAGCGGCATAATCAATAACGATACCTTTGCCGTCCTGATTCAGAAAAGCGAACAGGAACGTCTCCAAAAGGCAGAGCGTTTGGAGGTTCTTCTGGCAGAGGAGCAAAAAGCCCGGCAGGAGGTTGAAAATATCCGGCAATGGGCAGGCATCATCCGCCGCTATCTGGATGTGCAGGAGCTTGACCGGGAAATCGTTGAGGAACTGATTGACCACATCGAGATCGGAGAACGCTCTGTCATAGACGGCCAGCGTCAACAGGACATTAAAATCTTTTACCGCTTTGTTGGTGTGGTATAATGGAAAAAAAGACCCGGCTGCATCCGCAGTCCGGGCATACACCTGACAACATTCTATGAAAACGGTTTGCGATTGAACCGCATCGCTTTGTCGAAAAAGAGTGATTCAGCAGAACACCTTTCCCAAACAGCTTATGTTCTTAAATAAGTTGCGGAACGGGGTAAAATCATTATCTCCCTTTTCGCTGTCCACACCGTCATTGATTGCGATATATCTAACGTCACGCTCCACGAAAAAGATTTCCGTATAGTAGCCGACTTTCAAATAATCGCGCCCCAACCTTGACATATCCTTGACAATGACTGTCGCCACGTTTCCGGCTTCAATCTCTGCAATCATGCGATTGAAATTTGGTCTGTCGAACGTCACACCCGATACACCGTCGTCAATGAAGAAAACGGGATTGAAAAAGCCGTTGTCCGCCGCATATTTGGAAAGGACTGCTTTCTGGTTCACAATGCTGTTGCTGTCGCCCTCTAATGTATCTTCCTGCGAAAGACGGGCGTATAATGCTGTTATCTGTCCGGGCTTATATGTATTTGCTGTCATATGTTCATTCCTCCTGTAATGAACGCCCGACAAACAGTAGTGCTAACTTTATTATAGCGCACTTATCCCTGTTTGTCATTGGGCGGTTTGACGGTTTCCGATTTTATGAGCCGTATCATCTTGTCGCGGAGCCGTTCCGAGCCGCCGCAGGAGGTAGACACTTCATAGTATGTGCCGCCGATTTTGTAGCAGACGGTTTCCTCTGTCGGCTTCCCTTTTTCCGGCAGATAGCCGCTGTCCTTGATTTCCAGTTCCCAATCCATTCTTTTCCCTTCCTTTCCGTATTTTCTAAGTGATAAGTTTCGGAGCAAGCATAGGAAACGGGTACCCATTTCCGTAAATCTACCCGTCCGCGCTACGGCTTGCTGGACAGATTTTGCTTGTTGGGAAGAATCCCAAACCCTCTGATAATTCCTCTCACTACCTGCAACACCGCACAGAGCGGTTTTGACGGAGTTTTGAGAGAAATTCTTCAAAAAGTTTTCTTGTTTCTTAATACGGGGAAGTTTCGGAAATGCCAATGCCACAGAATAAATCAGCAAAAATTTTTTTGTGCC
>Ga0137308_102285_pt1 | contig 13370 bp, 14 predicted proteins | sample Inofrocosms_June_FD_97181 | JGI IMG/M metagenome (GOLD analysis project Ga0137308, IMG submission 97181) | Mouse cecal microbial communities from Vienna, Austria - N-Acetylneuraminic and N-Acetylglucosamine D2O microcosms_June | ecosystem: Host-associated > Mammals > Digestive system > Large...
TACCGAAGCCTCGATTTTCTTTGAGGAAAGTCTCATCGTGAAGACTGCTGTCACGGCACTTGCGTCCGTTAGGACCGGTGAACGTGATGTGCTTTCGGGTATCCGTCCAGGTCACCTCGTAGCCCTCGTACTCCATATTCTCAATAAAGCTCTCCCGGTCAGTCGCGTACTCCAGTGCTTCATTGATGGCCTGAATGAGATCCAGTTCCAACTGTCGGCGCGGAGGCCAGCCTGATACTCACCGGGCTTCATCCGTTTCTTCTTGGTATACTTCTCCGGCTCCTCCAGGACACACAACCCGTGAGCTATACAGATCTCATCATTGAGCTGACGATGGGTCAGCAGGGTGTCACGGTTCTGGTGTAGCTTTTTGCCGTTCTCACAGCTGACGCTGTTCACCACCAGATGGTTGTGGAGGTGGTTGGTATCAATGTGAGTGGCGATCACCACCTCATAACCTGGGAACGCTCTCTGCGCCAGCTCCAGGCCGATGGCGTTGACCTCCTGGGGTGTGAGATCATCGTTCTCAGAGAAGGACTGCACAAAGTGGTAGAACTGTCTGCCATCCGTTTTCTTGAACCGTTGTTTGGTGGTCATCATTTCCAGGTAGGACGAACGCGGGACGCAGTTGCTGCCAGTGACCAGCCACGCACTATCCAGCATCGTCTTCTTGTCCTGCACCACATAGGACAGCACACCCAGCATAGCACCAGCAGTCTGTTTCTTATTTCGTATGGCAGTGAAGGTAGCCATCAGCCCACCTCCTTCGTCAGTTGGCGGATTGCCGCGCACACGTCGGCGTACTTGTCAATGAGTTCATCGCTTCGGAGGACGGTGAGCCGTCCCATGTTTGCCAGCGTGGTGAGCTGGTTGAGATTACGGCCCTGCGCTTTCAGTTCAGAGAGGACAGCATCCAGACCGTCCACCTGGACAATCTCTTGCCCAAGACCGCAGATACACAGGTAATCTGTGAGCGTCATATTGGCATCCTGCGCACGCTGCTGGAGTTGCTCTTTTACCTTCGGCGTCATCCGGGCGGTAATGATTTCCGTTTTCTTCTGCATTTACGTTTCCTTTCTCCCCTTTAGGGGCAGGGGGTGCAGGGGTATTGCCCCGGCGAATGCGGCCGGCGTATAGCCGGACGCTATGCTTGCCCCACCCGAGGGTGGGATTCCCGCCCCAACGGGGCGTCCCTGTTCTGCGAGACCACAGTACTCCCGCCCAGCTCCGCCACTGTCGCCGCATGCGGCGGGACCATGCGCGGCGCGAGTACAGTCCCGTCCTGCGGCGCATCTGGTGCACACAGGGCCTCACAGGGCCGGACAGGCGGGAGAACGGCGGCAGGGTCAACAGGGTCGGCAGTGCTGGCACCGGTACCGTCGGCACTATCGGCACGGCGCAGGTCGATTAACCGTTTCCCGTTGCTCCGGCGAATGACTGCTGTGAGACCTGTGTCGCTTAGAGCCACAACGCTTTGCAGGATTTTACGGGAGACATTCTTGGGTGTGATCCCCTCCCTGCCAGCAGGGTCGATGAGCTGTGCCAACTCTGTGGGAGTGCCGATAAATGTAGCACGGTTTTTGAGTAAGGCAGAGAGAAGAAAAACGATTTTGCCGCCCAAGAGTTCCGGCTGCTGGTAGCTGTCTGCTGTCACCTCCCACACGTTGTCGGCGTTGCGGCACAGCTCCAGTTCCCGATACTCGATGTCCCGTCCGATGCAGCTGAGCCGTGCCCTGCCGCTGCCGCGCTGTTCCTCCACCAGTGTGAAGCTGGTATCCACCGCGCCGCTAATGGCAGTGGTACCGGAGATGCGGTTGAACACATCGTCCGCCTTTTCTTTCCGCAGGTGGTGGATTAGCAGGATGGCGATTCTGTGAGCATCGGCAAGCCGCTTAAGTGCAGACAAGTCACGGTAGTCATTGGCGTAGGTGTTGTTGTAGGTCGTACCACGGATCATTTGCAGGGTATCGATGATGATGAGGGTTGTGTCGGGATGCTCACTGAGGAACCGCTCCAGCTGCTCAGTCAGTCCGTCACCCAGAAGGTGGCTCTCGGTGCAGAAGTGGACGCTGGCCGGCGCTTCCTCTGTCACGTCGAACAGTCTGTTTTGGATACGGATCTGGGAATCCTCCAAACAGAGGTACAGCGTGGTGCCCTGCTTCACCTGCATTCCCCAGACAGGTTCGCCCTTGGCAACTGTGACCGCCAACCACAGTGCCAGCCAGGACTTCCCTACCTTCGGTGAACCTGCGAGGATGTGCAACCCCTGGGAGATCAACGTATCCACCACAAAGTTCAGCGGCTGGAGCGGACGACTCATTAAAGTCTCACCGTCAATCGTGTTGAGCTTATTCATTTTGACTCTCCTTTCGATGCTGTAAATTTTAAGTTCAATCACTACTTTGGGATTGTAGCATTCTCTCTTGACATTCGTCAATAGGTTTTGTATCATAAAAACGCATACACTATTGCGGCGACTACATCATCTATCGGGAGGAACCGAGTATGGGCGTTCTGGGAAAAGACCTTTTTGATATTGACAGGCCACGCACACACGTCAAGGTGCAGTTTGGCGCAACGGGTTACTGGGTGGAGGATGAGCCTGCTGTCATCCCGTATGGCACGACCCTGACAGAATTGCTGAATCTACCCACTGCTAAGGCCGCTCCAAAACCAGGCAGTATTTTGCGGACGTATCTCTCCGCTGGTGAAAACGCTACACCGATTCGAGAACGGTACACCTGGTTTCTGGAAGACCTCTTTAGCGATGCTGTGCCGGAAAAGAAAAAAGGCCAGAGGAAAAAACCTCTGGCCGAGCTGATTTATTCGCGCAGATTGGATGCTCTTGTGAGCGGCGTCAGTCTGGGGAAAGACTCGGAGATAGACGCTCCCCAGGTCAATGTGCAGTATGCTGTCTTGGAACGAGAGGACGAGACCCACGAGCTGGTGGAGAAGATGTACTTTGATCATCTGGCGGATTTCATTTATGTGGAGTTTATGAAAGGGTTGCAAAAAGGGTTTGTCCCAAAGCGCTGTGCTAACTGTGGACACTGGTTCCTTCAGGAGCCAGGGCTGACCTACAACTATTGCGGTCAGGTTGCGCCGGGGGAAACGGAACTAACATGTCGGGATATTGGCTCCAGAGCCAGCTTTCGGGATAAGGTCAGGAATAACGAGATCTGGCAGATCCACCAACGCGCCTACAAAAAATATTTCGCCAGGACGAAGAAGGGTACTATGACCAGGACCGAATTTGAGGCTTGGGCGCGGGAGGCGGAAAAATTGCGGGATGATGCGCTGAAAAAACACACAAGTACAAGAAACGCTGAGATGAGGGCAGCCATCACAAAGGAACTGGGAGCACAATTAAATTTGCTGTGAATTACAGAATTTGTGGTTCACCGCAGCGATAGTTGCGGTTACTCATATGCAATATTTACACGACTTAATAGGCAAGAAATCTGAAAAACGTCCCACCCATCATCAAGCGTGATTTATTTTGAGTGCTTTCCAATCTGAAACCGGACCATATAATTCTGCACCTGTTTCGAGTGTTCTGAAATGCACTTTGCTACAACGAATTTTCAAATCCTCGCTCTGCTGAAGATTCAGCTGATCACTGCTGCCTTTCGTCTCAATATTCCTGCTCGGACTACAGGCTGTCAATCCAACAAAAGGAGCTAATCGGCCTTTGCCTGACGCAGCGCCCGCCGGACTGCGGTGATAATGCCGTCGCTGCTGAGTGTCGCACCAGTAACCGCATCCACCTCATAGCTTTGGGACGCAATGATATCGTCCACCACCTGCATTGCCTGTTCTAAATAGGCACGGTCTTCACGATGGTCGGTCAGACGAATTTCGTGAATTTCTCCATTCACAATGTCCACTTCCACAACAATTTTGCCGCCATACCCAGCGCCAGTTCCGGTGTAAGTTCCGTCTTCATAGGTAATGGAATCCTCAGTTTCGCCGGATGAGGCGGGTTTGGCTTCTCCCGCCGCTGCCGCCAAGGCTTTTTTAATTGCGGACTTGATCGCCACACTGCTGACCGTGGCCCCGCTCACAGAGTCCACCGCATATGTCTGCTGCTCCAGTACGTCGTCGAACAACGCCACAGCCTGGTCGAGATAAGCGCCGTCCTCGCTGTTTTCTCCCAAAGTAAGCTGCGCAATTTGACCGTCCTCAATGACTACGATAACTTCCACAGGACCGTTATAGCCTGTACCGGCAGCGGAGTAGGTTCCATCTCTGAGTCCTCCCTCTGTAGGCGGGGCTTCCGGCGTGATACTCTGCGCCACCCCAAACCATGCCGCGGCGGTGACAGCGGCGGGCAGGACAATACACAGAAGCTGGGCGGAAAGTCTGATGTGTTTGGCAAACTTTGCCTTGCGCAGGCGCAGAACTCCATATGCGCCGAAGACCAGCGAATAGGCTGTAAGGGATATTGCGTATTTTATCATTCCCCGCATGGCTAGAGGGAGTATCAGCACTGCTACATGGATGTACAACATTCCATAATATCCATAAGCGAGACGCTGAATTTGTTTCCACCGCTTTGCGTTCATCTTCCGCCGCACTTTGGGGAACGACATGACGAACAGTGGAACCATAATGCAGATCATCAAAATCGAAAGAACGCCCGCTGCCAGTTGGTTGAGCGGCAGTCTTCCAGCATCGGTAAACATAGCCACAAAATAGGTGCGTCCAAAAAAGAAATTATGGCACAGGCACAATATCGTAGCCAGGATAGACAGCTCACCCCGAACCGGCATCAGTTTCTTCATAAGCGTTGAGCCGTTTTTAAGGACAGCAATATACATGACAATGACAAAAAATGCCGTTCCCAGCGTCCCACGGCGAAACAGGTCCAACACATATTCTTCTACCCAGACGGGGAACTGGGTTGGCCCCAGCAAAGCCAGACATGCACAGATGACTGTGGCGAAAACGTAAAATGGAACCGGATGTTTTTTCAGCGGGTTGCGGATCAATGCTGTAAGCGCTGCGGCAACGGCCAACGAAAGAATGAATACCATATAAATCCTCGCTTCGTGCTCGAATCGTCCTGAAAAGGATGAGATTCTGCTGTGATGAATCCACAGGACCGGCAGGGTGCAAACGCCTGCCGATCCTATTTCAATTCAATATGTTCCTGATAAAGATCAGGCAACGCCGCCATCCAGGAAAATATCAAAGCCCATAACCAGCTTGGCAATCCGGGCGGAGGTGCCGCAGGGATCGGGGCCTTCTTCCAGTGCAGTGAGTCCGACCGTCTCGGGGGTCTCTACCACAGGATAGGCTTTCAGATCATCATCATAGGCAGTGACGTTGACCGCCGTATCATCATCCATCGCGAGACCAAAAAGGAAGGCAAAGCCGCGCTCATTGGTACTCAAATCCCACATAGTTCCTGTTGTGGTGCGAATGTCAGTGGGATCGCTGTTATATTCAATCGATTCATATTGGATGGCGATCATGGGCTCTACTTCTTCAAACAGGCCGCTCTCAGCCAGAGCCACTCGGGCGTCCAGGGTCCAGTCTGCGCCGTCATTGGCGAGCAGTTCACCCAGACCGGCGTCATCCCAGGGGGCGTACACGAAATAACGGGGACGGCCATACAGGTTCTCATAGGTCCATTTGTAGCTGTCTGTATAGCGGGGCTTGATCCAATAAGATTCAGGATTATCAAAGACAACTCCTGTTTTGGTGCCGTTGAAGGTTTCGGTGGCTTCGATGCTGGCGGGCGCGTCCGCGACCCGCATGGCCAGGGACATCCCCTCCGTAAATTCCAATCCCACGCTGTCCAGCAGAGCGGAGAGCAGGATGCCCTTACCATGGTAACTGTTCAGCCCGTGCATCACGCAGGCGGCGCTGTAGTACCCTTCCTGAGTGCAGAGCGCTTCCATTTCCGCATAGGACAAGGTGTAGGTGTCTACCACATTGCCGTCTCCGTCAACAGTACGGATGGTGAAATCCACCGGGCGTAGATTCCTGACGGTCAGAGACAGATGAAAGTCATCATAACCTTCTGACCGGATTGTGACTTCATATTCCTTATCTGTGCTCGGGTCCACCGGGAACAGGTCAGAGTCCAGAATAATCTTGGTGGTACTGACGGTATACTTCAACATATCGACAGAATCACTGTCACTGACAGGCATAGCGGCGGGGTCGTCCGGCATTTCCCGCACATAGACGTCCGTCACACCATCGGCCCATTCTTCGTCCTGCTCTTCTTCAAACGAATATGTACACATTCCCGAGGCCGTCAGCTTCACCGTTCCGGAGGCATTCAGTTCATAGGGGCTGGAACCAGGATTGGGATCGGTATTGCTCGGCGCATTGGCGTCTTGAGTTGGATTCGTCTGAGGTTCATTGCTCGGGGTGTTGCCGCCGGCGCCGTTAGAGCAGCCGGCAAGCAGCGACAGAACCAAAGCCCCGAACAAAAGCAGGGCACATACTTTCTTTTTCATAATTCGTTGTTCTCCTTATTTATTATTAGTGTGTGGAGCGTGGGATTATTTCTGCTTGCTGCGCCTGGAGAAAAAGACCGCAATGACCACAGCGGCAATCACAACACCGGCCGCGGCGGCAATTGTGCCGGGATTCATTCCGCCGCTCGCGGCAGGGGCGGGAGAAGGTTCCGCGGCCTGGGCGTCTTCCGGGGTGGAATCTTCTTCCACCGGGGTCCGGTCGGTAACGGGCGGAGTCTCCTCTGGTACGTCATACTCAACCAGATGGCCCTCGCCGTCGTTCATGATAATTTTGGCGGCCGTGCCTTCATAGTCGGCATAGTTATAAATGCCGTCAGAGTCCGTTTTCCCTGCGCCCAATGCTTCACCATCAGCATCCTGCACCACGATCTTTGCGCCCTTGATGGCGGTTCCGTCGCTGTAAGAGAACTGCACATAGGTTCCCCCCAGCGATTCAGCCAGCGCATTGTGGGCCAAAGCGGTCGTCAGATTTCCGCTGCCCAGAATCAGCACAACCATCAGCGCCAGAGCACGTATCAGCTTCTTTTTCATTCAGTTGGTTTCCTCCTTTCTTTGTAAATTCAGAATCTCCGGGCGAATTCTGGCTATCATGCTCACCGCAAAGCCCGTGACCGCGGCTTCAATGATTATCACCGGAATATGCCCCACGATCAGGCCGGTGACCGCAGAAAACGGACCGAAACCAAAGCGCAGATTGCTTTCGATCAGCATGACCGAAACGAAAAGCACCGTCAGTACCACACTGAGTCCCCCAGCCGCCGCGCCGCAGGCTGCGTTCCCCAGCCGGGAGCGGTTCATATGCGGCCGCACCAACGCGGCAATCAGCATCGCAGGAATGGAAACATCAATGATGTTGGCCCCGAGGCTGGTGATGCCGCCAAATTGTAAGATCAGCAGTTGTAAGATCAACGCGATGGAGACCGCTACCGGTGTCCGCCGTCCCAGCGTCAATCCGATGATGCCGGAAAGCAGCAAATGAACGGAGCTTCCCCCGATGTTTACGTGAACAAGAGAACCCACAAAAAACACCGCGGACATCAGGGCGATTTGAGGGATATCTTTTTCCTTTGTATCCTTCAGAGACCAGCCCACCAGACCTGCGGCAGCTACCGATGTTGCCGCGACTACAGGCGGGCCTAACACGCCGTCTAAAATGTGCATACAGCTCTTCCCTCCTTTCAAAAATTGTCTACCCTTTTGTGAGCACCTCCAGAGTCTGCCTCGCTGCGGCGAAGCCCACTGGTACTGGACCAAGGCCGCTGAACAAGCGAACCAGAATGGGGCAAGTCAGGTTGGCGCGTTTCATCAGGCTCACATCGCTCATCAAAGTCCGGTCCCCCGACGCCAGCACACCTCCTTTCTCCATCACTATCACATGTTCTGCCCAATCATAGGCCAAGTCCACATCGTGGGTGCTCATAATTTGGGATACGCCCTGGTCAGCCAAGGCATCCAGCGTGGCCAGGAGCTGCCGTAAGGAGGCGGCGTCCAAACCGGAAAAAGGCTCGTCCATCAGCATAATTTCCGGCTCCATGGCCAGAATCCCTGCGATGGCACACCGCTTCTTTTGACCAAGACTCAGGTTATAGGGCGGCTTTTCCCGTAGCTTTGTCATCTCCATCTGTTCCATTGCGGACTGTGTCCGGCGCTGGATCTCACCCTTGTCCATTCCTAAATTGGACGGGCCAAAGCTGATATCCGCCTCTACTGTAGGGGAGAACAGCTGGTTGTCCGGGTTGTCAAACAAAAGCCCTACTGACCGGCGCATCTCGCTGGCCGTCTTACTGGTGAGCGGGCGGCCCGCAATGGTGATAGAACCTTTCTGGGGCAGCAGCAGGCCGTTGAGATGTCGGAGCAGTGTGCTTTTTCCGCAGCCATTAGCGCCTAAAATAGCGGTACGCCGGTGAAGGGGAATGGTAATGGTAACGTTTTGCAGCGCGACGGTGCCGTCCGGGTAGTGGTAGCTCAAACCGCAGATTTCAATCGTATGTCCGCTCACAAACCGCCTCTCCTTTCCAGAAACAATATGCTGCCCATCACCAAAACGGCAATCGCCAGTTTCCATCCATCCAGAACCGTTGGCGGGTGTGCTTCCTCATAAGGAATTACACCGTTATAGCATCGGGCCTGCATAGCCTCGTAAACCCGCTCGGAGCGGTCATAGCCCCTGATGAACATACCGCCCACCACGAAACCGACGTTCTTCAGCGCCGCCGGATTCGCTTTTGGAGTGAACATCCGGGCGCGCAAGGCCATATTTTGCTGCCGGAACTCCCGGATCAGCAGCTGCACATAACGGTTGGTCAAAAACAACAAGGACAGGTATGTGGGTGGAATCGGAAGCGCCGCCAGTGTGCGGATAAAGTCTTCCGTCTGTTTGCCGCCGGTCAGGGCAAGGATAATTAGCACCGCAGTCACCACCCGGCTACACAGCAGTCCGGCAAACAGCAGCGCTTCCCGGCTGGGCGGCAGACCGTCACTGATGGATAGAGTCAGCGCCATCAAGGTCAGAAAGGGGAGCGTATGAAGGAGCTGATGTCCCACCTTTCGCAGGGAAAGCTCCCGGTCCAATCCAATCAGGAGCGCCAGCGCTGCCGTCAGCAGCCAGGGCGTGTAGATCCGGCGCAGAAATAACAATCCTACCAGCCAGATCAAAGCGGCAGACAAACGGGTACGGATCTCCCAGCCGGAAAAAACGCCTTTCATCACGATTCAGTTCAGCGTCAGATATTCCAGGACCGCTAGCGCCAGCGAGGTTTCTCCCTCTGGCTCCAGCTTTTCAAGCAGAACGGTGTCTCCCTGGCTGGTAAACCGGTAGCCGTCCGGATAGCTCTCCGCAAGTGCCGCCGCAATATTGGCCGCCGCCGTTTCGCAGTCGATATTCAAAAAGTCATGTCTGTGGACCGCCGTCGTTTCACTTGGGTTCTCGCCCTGCGTGAGGACAAGAGCCTCGTTCTCCCACAACTGAATCTGCACCGCCCCCCGGACATCCCAAGCGTTGAGCACCTGTACAGCTGCTGCCCCGGCCGCCGGGTCCTGAACCGCTTCCGCCAATTTCAAGCCCGGCGTCACAATTCCCTGACAGGTAAATGGTTCTGCGGCTGTGCCGGTATAAGTCAGATTCAACTGACCGAACTTCAATGCGCCGATATGGATAGTAATGGTAATGCAGTCTCCTGCCGCTTCCACAGTCAAATCTTCCGCCTCGACCACATCCCCGGCCAGCGTCACAGAAAAGTCTTCCTCCTGGATTCCTTCAGCGGGACTGTCCAGCGAAAACTCCAGAACCACGTGCTGCGCGTCTTCCCCCTGATTATTGCAGGAGAAAGATACATCTTTAACATGGGCCAGCTCCGGAGGTTCTGGCGTCTGGACTGCCGGTTCCGGCGCTGACGTTTCGGGTGCGGTCCCTGGATCGGTTGTCGGACTGACTGCTGGTTCTGAGCCCCCGCCACAGCCAGTGAGCAGCAAACATGCTGCTAATACTATTTTCTTCCAGTTCATCATTTTGAGTCCTCCCGTTTCTTTTTTAGTATAAGGATTATTCCAATCAACAAAATACCACCGATTCCCACCCACAGTTTAAAATCAGGGGTATTGTCAACCACAGTCACCGCAATCTCAACCGAGGTTCCGGTGTACTCCCTCAGGCGGGCGGAAAGCTTGATGGTACAAGCTCCGGCCCGATAAGCGTCCAAACGAACCTCCCCATCCTCCCAGAGCGCTTCTGCGATGGCAGGATCGCTGGAACTGGTGAGAACCTCCGTATAATAGGTCTCATATTCCGTTCCATCACAGGGACAATTTCCGTCCGGCGTGAGGCAGTCGCCGCAACTACTTGGGCAGTCAGCCATGCCGCAGCCGGGCATTTGGCTGTCCTGCATCGGGTCCAGTGCAATCTGGAGCGTCTGGGAACTTCCGGCTGAAAGCTCGATTTCTTTTGTATCTGCTGTAATATGTACGGTACCCCGTTCGATATATGCCGAAGCGGGGCTCGCCAGCATGACAGCGCATAGCGCTATTGTTACAAACCGGGCGAATCGATACATTGTTTGTCCTCCTCTCAAGTTGTCATGCCAGATAGAGATCTATCTGAATACAATCTCCAGCGGTTTCCTGCTGATAGCCGCCATAATAGCCTGGGCAATTTCCGAGACAGACAGCAAATGGACCGCTGTGGTTCTTCACAATACCCAAATCCACTTCCATCCCCAGTTCTTCAAGAGCGCTGTGCAGGGTGTTATAGCGTATATAGCCCGCGCTTTCATGTTCATGGTCCGGCAGTAAAGGAGCGCCGTTTTTGCTATACGCCAGTATGGGAACAGTTCCATAGACAGCCTGCCCCTCCGGAGTACAGATATAATAATTCTCCTGTGTAAAATAGGATATATCCATGATTTCGGCATAAGCGCTGCCATTTCTGCCATACAAGACGGCGGACCCCTTCCAGTCAGTTATCCCGGCCTGTTCGTTCAGCAGCCAATCCAGCCGCAGGCCCTCATAGTAATCCAAAAATCCGCCGCCTCCCATGGACCGAATGCTGTCCAGATCGGCAATAGTACCATAATAGCCGCCGGATACCGCCATTGGATTGGCGATCGCCCATTCCTCCAGCTGAGCGGTGGTAAAAGTCAAGCTCTGCCGAAGCGTGTCCCCCTCAAATATCCGCAGTGTAAAGGGGATGTCCGCGCTCTTGTCGTGAGGCGGGCGGTTGTGCATTTCGTAATGGGGGTCGCCATATTCTATGTCCAGCAAAATCTGCTTTACTGGGCAGAGCAGACAGGGCGTGTCACCGCCCAGAAAAAGCGCCGGGCCGTTCTCCGCCACTGCGCCATCAATGACAAGTGCGATCAGGGCAGGCCGGATACCGCTTGTCACAGTCACAACGGCTCCTTCCGCTGTTGTGATCTGAAGCGGGCAATCATCTGCGGAGAGGTCCGCTCCACATAGCTTCAGAAACGCGGACAGCTCCAATCCTGACGCGGTATGAGTTTCTCCACCCTCGCTCCAGGAAACAGAAGCCGCCAAAGACGACAGCGCGTCCTCTTCCAGCGCCATAGAAAACAGGGACTCCAGTTCCGCACAGGAAAAAATTTGTTTTGTTGGCAAACTGACCCCGGTCAATTCCAGCACTTGGTAACGAGCGGTTGCATCTGTACCAACAGCCCCCTGCTCAGCCCCAAGCAATGCCAGGAAAACGGCTCCGTCCAGAATGTCCGAAACCTCCTCCGGATCAGCTGACGCGCCTGTGGGGGTGGTTGAGGCGGATGCTGGGCTGCCTGAAGCTGCAGTGCAGCCACAGCAAAGTGCAAAACACAAAGCCGCAACCGCAATAATTGCTTTTCTCTGAATTTTTGCGGCGTGTTGAATCAAATTGTGAATTTCCATAGCGGATGGTTCCTCCTCTGTTTCACGATGCCAGAATCTTTCAGGCACACTCTTCCATAGAATCTGAGCGGGATGCACCTGGCAGCTTTTATTCTGTTTTTCCGCTCCATTCCGCCGGTCTCCACCCACAGTAATCCTAAAAAAGCGCGCCCTATACTTCCGTACAGAACGCGCACGGCTCCACCTGTTTATTGCCAAAAGGCATGGTGAAGCCGCTATAGAGACATCCCGGTAACGGCAGAATGCAGCTCGCCGCCATGTATCTGGCTTATCCTCGCCCGAAGGGAGGCATCACAGTGACCGACTCGTGGGGAATCTCACCCCATTCCATGTGCGCATTCACAAAAGACGCGCGTGCGGCAGAGCTATCGGTGTTCAGTTGTCTGAAGTAATCTACCACATAAATGAAAAATGTGGTTAGAATTTCCTGTCTGTTGTGCCGTATGTCTCACAGTAGCGCGGTCAGCCGCTCACGGTACATCTCCTGTACCCAGTCCAGCTGGCCCAGGCCGTTAAAAGAGCAGGTAACGGTATGCCCCGCCGCCTCCAGTCGGGACTTCCAGTCCACGGCCATGTCGTTCCTGGCATGATCTCCCGCCACCAGCATCAGCGGCAGGAGCTCTATCCGCCGCGTCCCAACCGGCTCCAGCTGGCGCAGCACGTCCTCCAGTCCCGGCCAGCCCTCGACCGTACCAACATAGACGTCCTTCCTGCCCAGCAGGTCCAGTGCAGTCTGGAGGGCGGGATAGGCTGCGTTGGCGAAATGTTCCGTGCCGTGACCCATGAATACCGTAACCGTGCCTTCCTTCGCCGGATGGTCCTGGGAAAGATGAAAGGCGAATCGCTGTATGTCGTGATTGTCTGACAGCAGAGGACGCCCCACAATCACAGACTCAAACCGGTCTGCAAACGCCTTCGCTTCAGCTTTCAACTTGTCGTACTCATAGCCGTACAGCAAATGGGTAGGCTGGACAATCACCCGCTGAATGCCATCCGCCAGCAGCTGCTCCAGCGCTTCGGTCAGACTTGGAACATCCTCGCCGCGGCCTTTCAAGATGCGCCGGATCGTGGGGCTGGTGAAAGCCCGGACGCATATATTCTTTGACACGGCGGCACCCAGGATATCCTCCACCGCCGTGATGCTGACTCGTGCCTCCGGGACGCTGGTGCCAAAACTGGTGATAACTACCGCTTGCGCATTCATTCTGTGTTCTCCTTTGCTTTTATATCACCACAAAAAGGACCTGCCCTCAAAAGAGAGCAAGCCCTACCCAGACACGCCAAAACAGAGCCTCCACCAGAATCTGGCAAGGCCGCGCGCCGGACAGGATTCTTTCTGCGGAAGATACCCATCCACACCACACCCGGCAGGTTTCCTGGCTCGCGCGTCTCCGCCCGCCGCACCTTCTCGCTTTCGCAATGGCATTTGCAGCGGACTCTTCGCTCACAGTGACCGGATCGCTCAGGTTGCACACCTGATTCCCTATT
>Ga0137308_102286_pt1 | contig 13366 bp, 14 predicted proteins | sample Inofrocosms_June_FD_97181 | JGI IMG/M metagenome (GOLD analysis project Ga0137308, IMG submission 97181) | Mouse cecal microbial communities from Vienna, Austria - N-Acetylneuraminic and N-Acetylglucosamine D2O microcosms_June | ecosystem: Host-associated > Mammals > Digestive system > Large...
ACCCAGACCCTGAACGCAAGGGTGGAGCCCAATACAGACTGCAGCATTTGGACAATGATTGCAGAAGGGGAGGAACTCCAGCTCTTGGAAGACCAGGGCGAATGGCTGAAAGTCGATGTGGACGGCGATGAGTGTTATGTGGCAAGGGAGTTTGTAGAACTGTCCGAGCAGCTCCAGAAAGCAATGACTATGACGGAAATCCGTTATGGGGAAGGCATTTCAGACGTCCGGGTTGACATGGTGCAGTATGCTTGCCAGTTTGTGGGGAACCGTTATGTCTGGGGCGGCACAAGCCTGACGAACGGGGTGGACTGTTCCGGCTTTACGATGCGGATTTATGAGAAATATGGCATTTCCCTGCCCCATTCCTCCAGAGCACAGTCTGGGTATGGGACGAAAATCAACTCCTCTGAAGCAAAACCGGGCGACCTGTTCTTCTACGGGAATGGAGATGGCATCAACCACGTTGCCATGTATATTGGCAATGGACAAGTTGTGCATGCAAGCTCTGCAAGGACAGGCATTAAGATTTCCAATGCTTTCTACCGCTCACCAATCTGTGTCACAAGGCTGCTGGGCGAATAAAATAGAATTTTTAGTAACGGGTACAAGGCTGCCTGCATCTGGGAAGGTGCAGGCAGCTTTGTTATTCTATAGAGATTAGGGTGTCAAAAGGGTGCGGCGCACCCGCTCTATACCATATATTGATGTGCAAATTGATTTGCAATAACAATATATGGTATGAGCGTAGCACCAAAGGTGCTTTTGATACCCTAATCCTAATATCAAACTGCCGAAAACCTTTCAATTTTTATTTGCTAAATTGTGGATGACACCATTGACTTTTTTTAGAAAAGACGGTAATATATAGAAAATATTTTGTTACATATTTCAAATGAAATGATACAACAAATCATCCAGTAAGGAGGCAATTCACATGAAAACAGTACAGATTTCTTTAAATTCTATTGACAAGGTAAAATCTTTTGTAAATGCCATCACCCAGTTCGATTACGATTTCGACCTGATTTCCGGGCGGTATGTCATTGATGCAAAATCCATCATGGGTATTTTCAGCCTTGACCTGTCCAAACCCATAGACTTGGCAATCCATGTTGAAAGCGAAGTGGACGACATACTTGAAGCTTTAAAACCCTATCTGGTATAGCCCCCTTAGGCATGCCAGCCCCCATGGATTCCCCATGGGGATTTTTTTATTCTATAAGAAAGACCTTGCCACGCCAAAAGGTTCTAATCGCCAGTGGCGCTTGTTCAGAACGGATCGAAACGGGGTGTAGACGCCAAGCCCCTCATGAGTGAGGGGTCCGGGGAGTTAAGTGGCTTGCCCACTTTGTTTCAGGGATCCATATCTGCTTCTACGATAATAGTTTCCGCCGTTTCTATGGCTGTCTTTACCATCTCTTTGATTTTTTCCTGCAAATGCGTTTCCGAGCGCCGGATAATTTTAAGGTTTGGCTTTGTGACAGGGTGCTTGGCAACAAAAATGGTGCAACAGTCCTCATAGGGCAGTATCGAAGTTTCATAGGTCCCAATTTTCTCCGAAACTGCGATAATTTCCTGTTTGTCAAACCCAATCAGGGGTCGGTACACAGGAATCCCGCACACTTCGTTAGTAGCCGCCAGCGACTGCATCGTCTGGCTTGCTACCTGCCCGATGCTTTCCCCGGTAATCAGGCCCAAAGAATTGGTTTCTTTGGCAAAATGCTCCGCAATCCGCATCATGTAGCGGCGCATGATGATCGTCAGTTCCTCATGGGGGCATTTTTCATAAATATACATCTGGATATCTGTAAAATTCACTACTTTCAGATAAATGGGCCCGGCATATTTCGCCACAATTTTTGCCAAATCCACTACTTTCTGTTTGGCCCGCTCACTGGTATAAGGGGGCGCATGGAAATACACCGCGTCAATTTTCACCCCGCGTTTCGCTATCATATACCCTGCCACCGGGCTGTCAATCCCTCCGGACAGCAGCAGCATCCCTTTCCCGTTTGTACCTACTGGCATACCGCCAGGCCCTGGCAGCGTTTCGGAATAGATATTAATTTTCTTCCGGATTTCCACATGGAGCATAATATCGGGGTTGTGCACGTCTACTTTTAGTTCTGGGAATGTGTGCAGCAGCCGCCCCCCTAACTCAGCGTTAATTTCCATAGAGGTTAAGGGATAGCTTTTTCTGGCGCGCCTTGTTTCTACCTTAAAGGTTTTGCGCTTGTCCGGGTAACGGGAGTCCATATATGCAGCCACATCTTCTGCCAGCTTCTCAAAGCCTTCGTCTTCCGCCAGCACTACCGGGCAAATGCCTACAATCCCAAAGACGCACTGGAGGCTTGCCAGGGCCTCGTCATAATCGAACGCACCAAGGGCTTCGATATAAATGCGGCCTTGCTCCTTGGTAACCTGGAATTCGCCTTCTACTGGCTTTAAGGCGTATTTGATCTGGCGGATTAAAGCGTCCTCAAAAAGGTGGCGGTTTTTTCCTTTGATTCCGATTTCTCCGTATTTTATTAAAAATGCTTTGAACATAATTCCTCCTGATTTTGGCTAACTATTTGATGTTTGCGGACAGCTATGTATTACACGTCCTTCCCTTCCGGCAGCCGCAGCCCTGCGCCCCTACCGCCTGGAAAACTTCTGGAGCTGCGGCACTGCCTCTTTCAGAACCCCAAGGCAATACTCCACTTCCTCCAAAGTATTCCCCGGGCAAAAGCTAATCCGCACTGTGGATTCCAACGCCCCTTTCCCAGCCCGGATAGCCTGCAAAGTACTGCTTGGCGCCGGCTTATTGGACGCACATGCGCTCCCGGCAGACACATACACCTGCCGGTCCTCCAAGGCATGGAGCAGCACCTCGCTGCGCACCCCGTCCACAGTCAGGCTTATAATGTGTGGCGCGCTGTCCCTGCCGGTCCGTCCGTTGGGGTGCGCCCACTCCACATCCGCCAGCCCTGCAAGGAAGGCTTCTTTTAACTGGTAAAGATGTTCCTGCTTTTCCTGGAGCATTTCATAGGCTTCTTTTGCTGCCTGCCCCAGCCCAGCAATCCCCGGCACATTTTCCGTCCCAGAGCGCATATTTTTCTGCTGCCCACCGCCGAATATAATGGGCTTTATCTTTGTTTTTTCTTTTACATACAGGAAACCAGCCCCTTTAGGGCCATGGATTTTGTGGCTGCTGGCAGAAAGCAGGTCAACTCCCAGTTTTTTGGGGTGGATACTATATTTTCCATATGCCTGGATGGCGTCCACATGGAACAAAGCCCCGGGATTTTTTTCCCGGATGGCTTCTGCCGCTTCCTGGATAGGCTGGACTGCCCCGATTTCGTTATTTACATACATAATGGAAACTAAAATAGTTTCCGGGGTGATGGATTCCCGAAGCTGCTCCAAGGAAATCAGTCCATCCCTGTCCACATCCAGCCATGTGACGGAAAAACCCTGCTCCTCCAAAAACCGCATAGGCGCGGACACTGCTGGGTGCTCGATTTTCGTTGTAACCAAATGCATCCCCGCCCGTCTGTTTGCCATGGCTGCGCCAAGTATGGCAAGGTTATTGGACTCCGTGCCCCCGGAGGTAAATACCAATTCCGTTTCCTTTGCCTTCAATGTCCTGCAGATATTTTTCCTGGCTTCACGGATATGCTTCTCCCCTTCCATCCCTTTCCCATGCAGGGAAGAAGGGTTCCCGTAATCCTCCGACAAGGCGCGGACCATCACATCCCTTGCCCCGTCCGAGCAGCGGGTTGTTGCCGCATTGTCAAAATATGCTTCCATTTAAATCCATTCCTTTCCTTCCTGCAGCAATGCCCTGCTTACTGCGCCCCTATTCTTCCACCTCATACAGCAGCATGGCAAGCGCTGCAAGCCCTGCTGTTTCTGTGCGCAGAATCCGGTTCCCCAGGGAAATAATTTCCATTTCATGCCGTATGGATTCCACTTCCCCAGCGGAAAACCCTCCTTCCGGCCCAATGAAAATCCCAACGGAATCCCCCTTTTTTACCTTCTGCAGCACTTCCCTTGTATGGGCCATCCCCCGCTCCTGCTCATAGGGGAACAGGCGCACATCCAGTTCCCTGGCATAAGCTGCCGCTTCGGAAAACGTGCAGACCGGGCGCACCACCGGGACCAGGCTGCGCTTGGACTGTTTCGCTGCGCTTTCTGCAATGGCCTGCCAGCGGGCGCGTTTGTGCTCCGCCCGTTTATGGTCCAGTTTTACCACGCAGTTTTGCATGGCGACAGGGACAATTTCGCTGGCCCCTAACTCTACCCCTTTCTGGACCACCAGTTCCATCTTGTCCCCTTTGGGAAGCCCCTGGAACAACGTGATTTTTATAGGCGGCTCCGTCCCCTGGCATTTTTCCTGTATCCTTAGCAAAATTCGGCTTTCCTCCAGCTTTTCAATCCGGCATAGGAAATCCTGCCCCTGCTGGTCGCTGATGCGCACCTGCTCCCCTGCCTTCATCCGCAGGACATTCCTGATATGGTTCACATCGCCGCCTGTAATTTCAGCTTCCTGCGCTGTGATCTGTCCAGGCTCTACAAAAAATTGGAACATGTCAATCCTTCCTTGCGGTAATGCAAACCCACTCGCCCAAACGCACCACTTCCAAAATAGCAAGCCCTGCGTCCCGGATGGCAGCAGTTACCGCAGCTTCCTTAAAATCAATAATCCCGCTTGTAATGAAAATGCCCCCCTGTTCCAGATGGGCAGGGACCACCGGCGCTAAAGGGATAATAACGTCTGCAAGGATATTTGCCGCCACAATGCCATATCCCTGTCCTACCTGCCCCTGCAGCTTTGGGTCGTCAATCAGGTTTCCCTGGTAAAACCTGCTGCGTTCCTTTGGCAGGCCGTTCACTTCCATGTTTTCATGGGATGCTGATATGCACAGCGGGTCAATATCTGTCCCAACGACTTCCCCAGCCCCTAATTTCAGGCAGATCACAGAGAGGATGCCGCTCCCGCAGCCCACGTCCAGCACTTTGGCCTGGGGCTCTAAGTACTTTTGGATTTGCTGGATGCACAGGCGGGTCGTTTCATGCTTTCCTGTCCCAAAAGAGGTTCCCGGGTCAATTTCCACCACGCAGCGGTAATTTCCGCCATTTTCCGCTTTTTCCCATGTAGGCTTAATTAAAATATCCCCAATGGAAAAAGGCTTGAAATACTGTTTCCATTTATTTATCCAGTCCTTATCCTCGGTTTCCCCCTGGGAAATAGTCCCCTCCCCAATATCTACAAAGAGCCGCAGGCCTTCCAATTCCTCCTGGACCTGCTTTAGAAGGGCGTCATGCTCCCCTTCTGCATCCAAGAAAAAGCTGATGTCCGCAGCCCCTTCATCCGGCGGCAGCTCCGGGAGGATGTCAATGTACATTTTTTCCTTATCCTCTGCCGACAGCGGCACATTGTCCTCAATCTGTACCCCTTCTACCCCAAGGTCCGCCAACATGCTGCTGATAAAATCCTCGGCTTCCGTGGTGGCATGGATGGTATATTTTTTCCATTTCATGATGCTCCAAGTTCCTTTCACTGAATCATATCTTCCCCAAGCTGGGCGCTGAACTGCTCCGCCTGCCCTGCCCACATATGCCCTTCATAATCCGTATACACATTCAGGCTGTAATCAAAATCCTTGATTTTCCTTTCCGGGCGGTTGTAATTCCAGTATTCCAGCCCAAGGCCTTTTAAGTACTCTGTAAAAAACCTGTCGGACTCCTCAAATTTTTCCGCATATTTTTCCAAAGTTTCGCTGGGGACCGGGGTCGTAATAACAATCAGCCGGATGCCCCGCTTTTCACAGAAAGCCTGCATTTTCTCAAAATACCGGAAGGAGTCCTCATTTTTCTCCTGTTCATCCCACAGCTCCAGCTTCCCCTCCGGTTTGGGGCCTGTGGCTAAGGCGTTTTGCATAAACCCGTCTGCATAGCCCTGCCCCTCGTTCTGGAATGGGCCGGCCCCAAAGTTTTGGTACTCCTGCCCCCGCTTCACTGCCAAAATTTCTTCCATCTGCCGGAACTGGCTCCTATAGTAAAACCACGGGAACAATGCCGCCCGGAAATCCAGCTTCCATTCCTTTGCAAAGAAATACTCCAGTTTTGTCAAAGACCACGGCATTTCATAGAAAACCCGGTTAAAGTCCCCACGCTGCCCTTCCGGCGTGCACCAGTAGCCCGGGTCCAGCTCGTAGACCACCGTTTTGGGGCTGCTTTTTTTACAGGCTTGTTTTAATAAGTAATAGGCGTCCTTTGGGTACTCGCCCCCTAAGCACAGGTTCATGGCCCGCCCGCCTGTTTTTTCCTCTATTATCTTGGGGCTGATTCCGTTCAGCCCGTGGGAAGTGCCAAGAAACAGGGTATCATACTCCTGCGTTTCGATTTGGTGCATCATAATCCGCACGTAACTGTATGGGATCAGCGCATAGTTCAGGCAAAAATTTACGGCTGCCAGTGCAAGCGCCACCACGGCCGGCAGCAATAGCTTTTTAAAATTGCGCATAAATAAACCCTCCTGACTCCCCGGAAGGCTGCCCCAGCACAGGCAGCGCTAAAATCAGGCACAGATAGACCGCAGCCTTTACCAGCCAGTGCTGCCTTGTGAAAATTTCTGCCAGGTCCTTCCCCTGTTCCTGCAGCACGCTGACTGCAAACAGGAGCAGGCATCCGCCCAGTATTACCCCAAGGGCAACCACCGTAAAAGTTGTCCCGCTTGCTTCGCCAATTTCAATCCCTGGCTCCAAAACCTGCCTGAAGTCCAGGCGGCGCAGGGTATTTTTCATCATAAGGACTGCCGTCGGCACATCCTCTGCCCGGTCAAAAAACCAGCTAATATTTACCAGCACAAAGGTGCGCGCCATTTGGAACAGATGGAACGCCCTGCTCTTATCCGAAATATGGAGGGCTTTTTTCCAGTTCCGGTAGGCCGGGGCCATCAGCCCGCTGAAAGCAATAATCAGCCCATTGTAAAGGCCATAAACAATGAATTTCCATGCGGCCCCGTGCCAGACGCCCACCACGAAGAACACGATCAGGTTGGCAAGGCAGATCGGCAGCGTCCGCCCCGTCTGTTTCCCAAATGCCTTCTTGGCAAATTTGGAAAAATGCTTCATCCAGCCGGACAGCGTCACCGGGTAGAACACATAGTCCTTCATCCAGGTCCCAAGGGTGATATGCCAGCGGTGCCAAAAATCCGTAATGGAAACGGCGAAATACGGCCGCTTAAAATTCTCGTCCAAATGTATCCCAAACAGCTCCCCAATGCCAATTACCACGTCCATGCCGCCGGAAAAATCACAGTAAAGCTGGATGCTGTACATCAGCACCCCCATCAGCCCTAACCCGTCGTACAGCTCTGGGTTCCCGAAGATTGCATCGACAAAAATCACCGCATTGTCCGCAATTGCCATTTTCTTAAAATAGCCCCATAAGATGCGCAGGCATCCCCGTTCTATCCGTTTCCCGTCAAAGGGATGGGAAGCGTAAAGCTGTTCCCCCAAAGCGCTGAACCTGCCAATCGGCCCTTGCAGGATCTGCGGGAAAAAAGACACAAACAAAGCAAAACGGAACAAATGATGTTCCGCCTTCGCCCTGCCCCAATATACATCCAGAAGATATCCCATGGACTGGAACGTATAAAAGGAAATCCCAAGTGGCAACAGGAACTGTAAGGAACCAAACTCTGTGCCAAACAGCCCATTTACTGTATGGAGCGCGAAATTCGTATATTTCAGCACCCCTAATATGCCAAAATTCAGAAGCAAGGCCGCCGCCAAAACCTGCTTGCCCCGGCGTTTTGCTTTCTTTTTATCAGGTATCTTTTCTGCTGCCTGCTCCACCAAAATCCCTGCTGCATAAGAGGTAAGGGTGGTAAATAAAAGGAAACAGGTGACCCGGATTCCCCCGCTGGCATAGTAAATATAGCTGAACAGCAGGAGCCACATCCACTGGCATCTTTTGGGGATCCAATAATACCCCGCCACTGCTGCGGCAGCAAACAGCAAAAATTCCATAGAAACTAAAGACATAGCTATCCCGCCTTACGCTTCCTGCAGCCGTTCTACCATTGCCCACAATGCCTTGGCAGAGTTGAAATTCTCCGGGATAATGTCGGCGGGGGTAATCGTAATCCCAAATTCATCCTGTAATTCACTGACAATGGACAAAATGGCAAATGAATCCAGCACACCGTCGTCAATCAATGTTTCGCAGGTATCAAAATCTGCATCTGGCTGAATGTCCTCTAAAATTTCCATTAATTTTTCCATAACTCTCATCCTTTCTGAATCCTTATTTCTCTGATTTTTTTACACTGTTGATGGTATCGGTAGGCAGCACATCCCGGACCAGGCGCAGGCCATGTTCCCTGGAGTAAAACAGTACCTTTGGCAAGTCCCTGCTGAGGAACAGGCTAATCCCTTCCATCACGGAATAAGCGCCTGCCCGCCCAAACACCAGCACGTCCCCTGCCTTTGCCCCAGTGAGGGGAAACTGCTTGACAATCACATCCGCCGCCGTGCACAGGGAGCCGCAGATATTCCATTTTTCTTCCGGCAGATATTCGTTATCCTCCTGGCTGCCCTCCTTTGCAGTGCCCGTCCGGTCCCCCATAGGGATATGCTGGATATAGGGCAATTTCATTGCCATGGTCTGCCCGAAATAATTCAGGTGGTGGATTCCGCCATCCACAATCCCGTAAACCTGCCCGCCGTTTTCTTTCCTGTCCACAATGGAGGTCAGGAAGCTCCCGCACTCCGCTGCCAGGAACCTGCCCAGCTCCAGCGTCATTTTCCCTGAAAATTCCATACGCTGGGCCAAGGCTGTGAACCCTTCCAATAATTCCTCCAAATGCTCCTCAGCGTCCGACTGGAAATATGGCACAAAAAAACCGGGCCCATATTCGATTTCCGGGATTTGGACACCCAATTCCTCCTGTACCTCATGGCAGAACCTGTCCAATTCCTGCAATTCCTTTTCTATTACAGACAGGTTCTTCTTCTGGGTACCGGAATAATACTGGATGCCTTCCAGCAAAAGCTGGGGATATTCCCTGCGGTTTTGGAATATTTCCTTTGCCAGCATGTAGTCTACGCCAAACTGGTTGCCGCTGCTGATGCGCACCAGAACCTTTACCGGCACCCCAGCCTCGCTGGCGCATGCTGCAAGCAGATCCCTCTGCCGCATGGATTCTATGGTAAAAATCCCTGCTCCCTGATATTCCTGTACCATCCGCCTGGTATCCCCAAGCCCTTTATAGACGCCGGAAATAACCAGCCGCCCCATGGAGAGCCCTTCCCGCTCACAAATGCGGAATTCCCCCGGCGAGCACACCTCAAACCGTTCCACAAAAGGGGCAAGCCCCCCTATCAGAAATGGGTTTGCTTTCATAGCATAGCACAGGCCAATCCCGGCTTGCCCCAAGCGTTCCGAAATCCGCTTCGCCCGGGCTGCCAGCGCATCTAAGTCAAATACGTAGGCCGGCGTCTGGTACTGCGCCAGCACCGCCTCCAATTCCTGCTGTTCCATTGCTTTCCCTCCTGAACCTGCCAAGCAGGGGACGCCTGCGGCAGTACCCTGCCCCCTTATCCTCCTGCCCCGCAAGATACGTTTCCTGCCCTTTATGCAGAAAATTGCTTTTTCAAGAAATCATACGTTTTATTTATCATCTGTAAGGTAACGGTATCCCCCGCAAGGTTGTCTGGATGGTAAATTTTAATCAGTTCCTTGTAACGCTTTTTCAATGCAAGCTCGTCGCATACGCCGGAGAAAAATACTTCTGCCTCCACATTGTTCCCAGAAAATACAAAATGGCTGCCCTGGCTGTCCCTCTGGTGATAGCGTTCCTTTTCCACTGCCACATCCTGCTTTTCTTTTGCAAGGCTCCTAAGTTCCCCTTCCAATACTTTCCACTTCATCTGGAACAGGCGGTTCTCCTCTGCAAGGCGTTTTTCTTCCATTTTTTTCCGGAAATAAAATTCTTTCTTTTCCCGCTCGAAGTCCCGTCTTTCTTCTTCTAACCTCTGCTGCTCCTTTGCTAATTCGCTTCTAAGTAATTCTTCTGCAACTGGCTCCTGAAACAACCCGCTTGATTTTTCAGGGTAACTCATTGCACTGCCTCCTTTTCCTCTCCCTTGTGATTTCCAATATAGCCAACCATGCGCTCTCAGGCGCGTGCCATAAACGCCGCTGCAATACGCAAAACCACGCGCATCCCGGTATGGCGCTATGCCTTCCGCTCATTATACAATATCTGTTTTTAAATATCAATGGGAATTTGGCATTGCAAAAAAGGATATTCCCACAGGGACTGGATTTTTCTGCCTGTAGGAATATCCTTTTAAGGGAATCTTAAGAAACTCTTAACCGTTTGCACACTTTTACGCTGGCAGCAAAGGCTTCTTGCCATCTGCCCGGGCTAAAAGCCGGCGTCCCCCTGCCTTGTGCATTCAGGGTATCCGGTTAGAAACTCTGCATGCACTGGCTGAATTTCTGCTTTGCTTCGTCAACCTTCTGTGTTTCTGCAGAAGGCGTGGGATAATATCCCCTGTCATGCATCATATTAAATACTTCGTTCTGGATTTTGTGCTCCTTCTCCAGACAGTCCAGGATAGCATTCCTGACATTGCTGTGGACGCATTCGTTGGAAAATGTGTTGTATAACGTGGTAGCTGTTTTTTCTGCGGTCAGCGCATCCGCGAACATATCTTTTTCTGAATAAAATGACTGCTGCATAATTTCCTCCTAATTCGCTTCTCAGGCACAGGGCTGTTTCCTGCCCCCTGCACCATGCCTATTTTGTTTCGTTCCGCGTACAATGCCTACAGGCTGGCGCCGTGCTTGCATGGGCATTTGGATAATCTGGGTTAACGCCGGCTTTTTATAAGCACTGGCATTTAAAGCCGGATTGGCAAAAGGCCATCCCGTTTAGCTTAACTGGGAATACAGGGAACGGAAATGTTCTTTGTGCTCATTGGAAATTTCAGTAAATTTCGCCTTTACTTCTGAATCATTGCAGTTCTCTGCCAGCATCTGGAATTTCTTAATCAGAAGCTCCTCGCCGGTAAGCAAATCATTTAAGGCAGACAGTTCTTTTTCTGATATCTGGTTCATGGGAATCTCCTTTCGTTTCTCAATATCAGGCAATGGGTTTGCCTGTCAGGTTTATCTTTCCGCGTTTTGGGGAAAATATGCATAGCGCCCATGAAACCATTAAAAAAGAAACATCAGGACTGTCACCGCAGCTGCTGCTGCAGTGCCTGCCCAAAATGCAGCTCCTGGCTGGTAGCTCCCAACTTCTTCCATTTGTTTTTTTGCCCTGCGCTGCTCGTAAAAAAATTCTCCCAAGGACACAAGCAGGAACAGAAACATCCAGCCCAGTATCCCAACTGCCCCTGCGGAATTATTCTGGATGGATTTGACGGAGCATTTTACAATCACTGCACCCAAAAATACAAATACCGCAGCCACAAGCCAGATGGAGGACACATAACCAGCCCTGGCCGCTTTCCTGTCCGATTCCCTTACCATCGTCCTGTCCAGCCCGCGGTAATTATAAAGCAAAATTGCTCCCGTAAATTCCCAGCAGTACGCAAAGATAATGGCGCTGAAAAAATTTTCCACCTGGCTGCCCCAAAAAGCGCCAATCCCAAGCAGCAGCACCGTCCCAAAAGAAGTGCAGGAAATATGGGTATCCATTTGGACCAGAAGCTTTTTTACCTCCTCCACATTGTATTCCACCTTGCTGCTATATCCTGCAAGGGCAGAAAAATTCCCGGTTTTCACTGCACTGGAAAAATAGAGGTGCAGAAATAGCTGGCAAAATACGCCGACTACCACCATGCTGGCTGCAGTCCCTACAGAAAGACGGCCTGTGCTCCCGCCAGCCACCAGATATAAAAAAATAGTAAGCCCTGTTGCTGCAGCCAGAATTCCCGGCATTTTTGGCATCACAACCTCCGCCCTCTTAGTCCCTTCCATAAATTCATCCAGCGTCATCCCAAAGTATGCTGCAATCTTCTGCAAGGTATACACGTCTGGCAGGGTCTTATCCCGCTCCCAATTGGACACCGCCTGCCTTGTGACAGAAAGTTCCTCCGCCAGGCCCGTCTGGGTGATGCCCCCTTGCTCCCGGGACTGCCTGATTTTCTTCCCCAGGCTTTGAATTTGAAGGGTTTGTTCTGCTGCCCCCTGCACAGGTATCCCATTTGCCGGTCCTGCCTTATCAGCATCTTTCCCTTTCGCCTGATCTGCGTCCCTTGCTTGTTCCATTATGGCCTGCCTATAATTTTTTTCCTTCTGCTGGTACATCATCTTCATCCCTCCGCATCTATTTTTTCTGCTATCCTACCATTTTTCCTCAGATTAAGCCAGCAATAATCTGTTGCACCCCTGATATTCCCCTTATTTTTCAGTAAAATTGCATAAACTAATACATTTCATACGGAATGCATTCTTCCTATGTTCTGATATGCGTCATACAGGAACCAACTTCCTACTGTGATATAAAAAATCTATCTTTTTGATAGACTTTTCCACATGCACATGGTATAATAGCAATAGCTACGATACCGCCCGGAGCTAAGCGGAGTGGCATGGTTACCTTACCATAGTGTGGAGCATATGGTATCATTGCGTTAGCTATGATACCGCCCGGAGCTAAGCGGAGTGGCATGGTTACCATACCATAGTGCGGAGCATATGGTATACTAAAACACATCAGAAAGGAGGTATTGTATGACAAACACACAACTGCTGCAGGCATTATACGACGACATGCAGACAGTAAAGAAACATGTGGTTTCTCTGGACAACAGGGTTTCTTCCCTTGAAGTGAAAATGGATTCCCTAGACAACAGGGTTTCTTCCCTTGAAGTGAAAATGGATTCCCTAGACAAAAAAGTGGATTCCCTAAGCAACAGGGTTTCTTCCCTTGAAGTGAAAATGGATTCCCTGGACAATAGGGTTTCTTCCCTTGAAGTGAAAATGGATTCCCTAGACAAAAAAGTGGATTCCCTAAGCAACAGGGTTTCTTCCCTTGAAGTAAAAATGGATTCCCTGGACAAAGAAGTCCATTCGCTTGGCAAAAAGATAGTTTCTCTGGACAACAGGGTTTCTTCCCTTGAAAATGAAGTATCCAAAATCAATGTCACACTTGAGAACGAAACAAACCGCAACATCAAAATCATAGCAGAAGGCCATCTCGATTTATCCCGAAAGCTAGACGAAGCCATATCTCTTAGCAGCGATGTCAAAGCAAAACAAGAAATCCAAGACATTTACATTAATATGCACCAGAACCAACTAAAAACGCTTTAAGCCGCTGCCAAAACACGCAGTGGTGTAGCAAAGAAAGGGC
>Ga0137308_102288_pt1 | contig 13356 bp, 14 predicted proteins | sample Inofrocosms_June_FD_97181 | JGI IMG/M metagenome (GOLD analysis project Ga0137308, IMG submission 97181) | Mouse cecal microbial communities from Vienna, Austria - N-Acetylneuraminic and N-Acetylglucosamine D2O microcosms_June | ecosystem: Host-associated > Mammals > Digestive system > Large...
TACCTGAGACTGGAAGAAACTCCCCAGAATCTGCTGTTCAGCAATCAGCATCATGTTTCTGTTCTGGACGACACAGAAGCCGCTTTCATAGAGCAGGTGACAGACCAGAGAGGAACGGTGGGGATTTCTGATATTCGAATCGATAAAGACAGGGAAATCAAATATCTGTCCGGCCCTCTGACAAGAGTGTCCAGCCGGGTAAAAAAGGTGAACCTTCACAAAAGAGTGGCGGAGGTGGGCCTGAATGTATCCGGGAAACAGCAGACCTTGTGGCTGGGCGTTCGTTTTTAGACTGTGCGGTGAATGAGAAACGGCCAAAGAGAAGGGAATGAGTTGCTTTGTGGTATGTAATGCAGGTGAGGACCGGGCAGGAGCAGGAGATTGTGGGACAGTGCCGCAGAAGGCTTCTGAAAGAAAATGAAGATATCTTCACCATGTTCGGAGAGAAGAAGTACCGTATCCGGGGAAGATGGGAGCTGAAACGGTACGTACTGTTCGGCGGTTATGTATTCATCGAGACGGAGAACATAGAAGATTTCCGCATCCGGCTGTACCAAATCGAAACCATGACAAAAGTCCTGAAAAACGGAGAAGACGTGGTGCCCATTGAACCCGAGGAGGAAACATTTCTGCGGCGGCTGGGCGGTGAGGAACATGTGGCCGAATATTCGGAAGGATATCTGGAAGGCGACCGGCTCATTGTGACAGAGGGAGCCATGCAGGGATATGAAGGAAAAGTCAAGAGACTGGACCGCCACCGCAGGCTGGTAACCATAGAAGTGCCCCTTCTGGGACGCCTGGTGGAAATACAGCTGGGGCTGGGAGTAGTGAGACGGGTGACAGAGAAGACATAATCAGGATACAAAGATGGAAAGTCAGGAAGCCATTGAATGTAGTTGACGCTAAGAGCGCTGTGCAGGGTATGGTGGACACATTGTTCAGAGAAAGCCGGGGAAAAGGCAGAGATTGGCAAAAATTCCCGGATGGCGAAGCCTGCCCTTTTTTTGTAGAAAATGTTTACGAGAGCAGCCGAAGGCAGCCAAACATATTGACAATGTATCACAGTAGTGTTACTATCAACATAGAATACTCGTATGAAAGAAAGAGGTGGTTCTATGGCACAGCAGACAACACTTAGTGTACAAATTGATGGTTCGGATAAGCAAAAGTTTGAACAATTTTGTAAAGCGGCTGGCATGAATGTATCTGTGGCAATTAATATGTTTGTGAAAAAAGTAGTAAACGAGCAGAGAATTCCATTTGAAGTGTCTGTTGATCCATTTTATAGTGAAGCAAATATGACCAGATTGAGAAAATCAATTGACCAGCTCAATGCAGGTGAAGGGAAAGAGCATGAACTAATAGAGGTAGATTGATGCATAAGATATATAGAGATTTCTCAATGTGGCTCTCATTATAGAGACAAGTAATCAGGAAATGAGAAAATTGTAAGAGTGGGTGATACGCCTGCTCTTATTTTTGTGCTGTTTTTCAGCACATACACCAGAGGCTAGAAAGAAAATACGTAACAAAATTTTGATCATGCAGATATAAGGAGCTGTAGGAAAATGACAGCATACAGTTTTAACGGTGACAAAAGATTCAGAGGAATAGAACTTTTAGCAGATAGGCTCTGGCTTGCCTCTCCCACCATGCATGGGGAAGAACTTACCTATATAAAAGAGGCATATGAAACCAACTGGATGTCCACTGTGGGGGAGAATATCAATAAGCTGGAGCAGACCGCATCCGAATATATCGGGGTGGGACACGCCGTGGCGCTTTCCTGCGGGACAGCCGCCCTGCATCTGGCGGTAAAACTTGCCTCAGAACAGCTCTATGGGAGCAGCAGCGGCATTTCCACACCGCAGGGATTGGGAAAAGGCGGATGTCTTTACGGAAAACGGGTATTCTGTTCGGATCTCACCTTTGACGCAACCGTAAATCCCGTCCTTTACGAAGGGGGCGAACCCGTATTCATCGATGTCTCTCCGGAAGATTGGAATATGGATCCAGAAGCCTTGGAGATGGCATTTCAGCATTACCCCGATGTGAAGCTGGTGATCTTCGCACATCTCTACGGCGTACCGGCACAGGCAGATGAAATCAAAAACATCTGCCGCAGACATGGTGCGCTTCTCATCGAAGACGCGGCGGAATCTCTGGGAGCCTTATATAAGGGCAGCCAGACAGGAAGCCTGGGAGATTACGGCGTGATCAGCTTTAACGGCAACAAGATCATCACAGGCAGTTCCGGCGGAATGCTTCTGGTCAATGACCGATACAGTGCAGAAAAAGCGAGAAAATGGTCCACCCAGAGCAGGGAAAATGCGCCCTGGTATCAACATGAAGAACTGGGCTATAACTATCGGATGAGCAATGTCATAGCAGGTGTGGTTCGAGGGCAGTGGGAGCATCTGGAAGAACATATTGCGGCAAAAAAGAGCATATATCGGCGGTATGAAAGGGCACTGGAAGGATTGGGAATACAGATGAATCCCTATGATGACAGAAACTGTGAGCCGAACTTCTGGCTTTCGTGCATTCTGCTGGATGAAAATTATATGTGTGAGATGCTGCGGTCAGATACAGAGTATCAGTATAGGACTGTTCATGGGCGCACCTGCCCCATGGAGATTTATGATGCGCTGGCGGCATTTCACATTGAGAGCCGTCCTATCTGGAAGCCCATGCATCTGCAGCCCATATACCGGAACCATGGCTTTGTCACTGTGGAAGGAGAGAGGCGCTGTAATCATAACTTCTATAGGAAAAACATTGCTCCTGCAGATACAGGGGCAGATATTTTCCACCGGGGACTCTGTCTGCCCAGCGATGTGAAAATGACAGAGGAAAAACAGGATGTGGTGATCGAAATTATACGCAGGTGTTTGGAATGATGAAAAAGAATGGAAAATTTATCCTATGTGCAGCCGCCGCAGTATGGGCGGCTTTTACTGTACATAAAATGACCAAAAGGAAACAAAAAGAAGCAGTGAAAACAGGAAAGCATGTGCCTTATGGACCGTATGAGGCGGTAATGAAAAGACCTCTGGATGCATGTCTTTCCTTAATTGCGCTGATAATACTTGGCCCGCTGATGGGAATCACTGCACTGCTGGTAAAGCTGAAGCTGGGCTCTCCTGTACTGTTTACACAGATGCGCCCAGGATTGAATGAGAAAATATTTAAAATCCGCAAATACCGCACAATGACAAATGAAAAAGATGAAAAGGGACAGATGCTTTCCGATGAAAAAAGAATGACTTCTTTTGGAAAGTTTTTAAGAAGTACAAGCCTTGATGAACTGCCGGAGCTGGTCAACATTTTGAAAGGAGATATGTCCTTTGTGGGGCCCAGGCCCCTGCTGGTGGAATATCTGCCTCGGTACAACGACAGGCAGAAGCACCGGCACGATGTGCGCCCCGGGTTGACAGGCCTGGCTCAGGCCAGCGGCAGAAACAGCCTTTCCTGGGAGGAAAAGTTTGAGGATGATGTGAGGTATGTGGAGAAGATTACATTTTTGGACGACTTGAAAATTATTTTTCAGACAGTGGGGATTGTGTTTTGCCGGAAAGGTGTCAGCGGGGAGGACTCAGTGACTATGAATGCGTTTAGAGGAGATGTAGATGAGTGAGACGAACATGAAAGACTTATATATCATCGGTGCAGGCGGATTTGGAAGGGAAACAGCATGGCTTGTAGAAAGAATAAATGCGGTCTGTCCTACATGGAATTTAAAAGGTTTTATTGATGATGACGCATCCATGCATGGAGCGAGTGAAGACGGATATCCAGTGATAGGCGGATGTGATTATCTCATTAATAGCCAAAAAGACTGCTGGGTTGTATGTGCTGTTGGTTCAGCAAAAACCAGAAAGCAGATTATCAATCTTTTATCTGATTGTACCTATATCCATTTTGCTACATTAGTAGATCCCAGTGTACTGGCTTCCAGTTCAGTTAAAATTGGTAAAGGAGCAATTATCTGCGCAGGCACAATTTTGACGGTGGATATCACTGTAGGCAGCCATGTGATTATCAATTTGGATTGTACAGTGGGACATGATGCAGCGATTAAAGATTATGTGACAATTTATCCCAGTGTAAATGTTTCTGGCAATGTTACAGTCGGTGAGTGTGTAGAACTCGGAACAGGAATGCAGATTATTCAAGGAAAAAATATAGGCAGGGAAAGCATTATTGGAGCCGGCGCAATTGTAACGAAAAATATTCCTGAGAAATGTACAGCGGTCGGTAGTCCAGCAAAACCCATTAAATTTTTTCAGTAAAGGGGATATTTGAATGAAGGCAGTCAGAAATGTAACAGTTCTGGGAGCAAATGGCACAATGGGAAGAAATGTCGCGGCGATTTTTGCTTCTTTTGGGAATGCAAATGTTTTCCTGGTCAGCCGCACTTTAGAAAAATCTGAGATTGCAAAGGAGAAGGCCTTTCTGTCTGTGCGTGCCGAAAGCATTAAGGATAGGATGTTTCCCAAAGATTATAAACAGCTTTCGGAATGTGCCGCCCAGTCAGAACTTATTTTCGAAGCGTGCGCAGAAGATGTAACAGTAAAGAGGTCTGTGCATGAAATGGTTGCAGAGACAATCCATAGTCTTCCGGTTGATTCCGCTGTAGAAAAAATTGTCTGCTCCGGGACGTCAGGGCTCTCTATAACAGAACTTGCGAAGATTTATGAAGAACCTGTGCGCAGTCATGTAATAGGAATGCATTTTTTTAATCCGCCCTATCAGATGACATTGTGTGAGCTGACTCCTACAGTTTATACAGACAGAGAATTTTTTGAAAGCGTAATGGAATATACGAAAAAAACTCTTCTGCGTACGGCTGTGGAGGTTAAAGATTCCCCGGCTTTTTTGGGAAACCGCATTGGATTTCAGTTTATTAATGAAGCAATGCGGCTGGCGGAAAAATATAAAGACAATGGGGGGATTGACTATATTGACGCAGTCTTCGGATCCTTCACTGGACGTGCAATGGCTCCTCTTGTGACGGCAAATTTCGTAGGATTGGATGTCCACAAAGCAATCATGGACAACCTTTGCGAAAATGCAGATGATTTTGCAAGAGAATCCTTTGTAATCCCTCAATATGCAGAACATCTGGTCTCAGAAGGAAAACTTGGAAGAAAGTCAGGGGAAGGACTGTATAAAACAGTACTGCATAAAGCAGGGGTAAAAATTCACCAAGTTTATGATATTGTACATAGCTGTTACCGTGAAACGATGAACTATACATTTCCATTTTCCGAGGAAATGATTTCTCATCTGCGGGTAGGCAGCTACGATGATGCAATGAAAGTCCTGCTTCGAAATCACTCAGCAGAAGCAGAGTTGTGTTTGGAAAATCTTTTAAAGTATGTTCTTTATGCACTCAGTGCTGCAGAGTCTGTAGGATACAATATCCATTCAGCAGATGATGTAATGGCAACCGGATTTAATTGGTGTCCCCCCCCTTGCCATGGTACAGGCTTTGGGAGGAAAAGAAGTATTTCAGAAACTGTGTGGGGACAGAATTTCAGAAAAATGGATGTCCCGGCAGGAACAAGCAAGATTGTCGCAAATGATAGAACCATCGAAATATGATTATCGGCGTTTCATAAAAGCAAAACGATGACGGAGTGGTGAAGATGGGTAAAGTATATGTTCTGGGCGGGGCACAGACAGATTTTGAACGAAATTGGACAAAAGAGGGGAAAAATGTAATCGCACTTTTGAAAGAAGTGATTCATGACGCCCTGGAAGATGTGGAAATTTCATATGATGATATCAAGAGATTGAACCGGGAAAACCGTATTGCCTGCTTTGTAGGAAATTTCATTGGCGAAGACTATGTCAATCAGGGGCATTTGGGTGCCCTGTTGACAGAAGTCAGCTCTGCTTTCTATGGTGTGCCCTCTGCACGATATGAGGCGGCCTGTGCTTCCGGCTCTGCGGCCATAGATGCAGCAATTACGAAAATTCAGGCCGGAGAATATGATCTTGCACTGGTGGCTGGCTGGGAACTAATGAAGACAGTGGATTCCAGGACATGTGGGAACATACTTGGAAAAGCATCTTATTACGAAAAAGAGGCTTATGGCATCGACTTTCCTTTCCCTAAACTATTTGGGAAACTGGCAGAAGAAACGGTAAAAAAATATGAGCTTGATGAAAAGCGATACCTTAGTGCATTAGCGAAAATTTCTGTAATTAATTATTCCAATGCAAAGAGAAATCCATTGGCCCAAACCAGAAAATGGTTCATGGACTATGAGCAGGCATGTCATCGAGGGACAGAAACGAACAGTCAAATTGGCGGCCTGTTAGCTATTTCAGACTGCTCCCAGGTGACTGACGGGGCGGCGGTTGTAATACTTGCCAGCGAGAAGATGACAAAAGAGCTGGGGAAACAAAATACTCCCTTAGTGAAAGGTTATGGACATCGAAATGCGCCAATGCTGTTTGAAAAGAAAATAGATGAGGATAATGACAGTGCCTATATTCTTCCATGGACCAGACAGGCTGTAGCTGATGCCTATAGGCGGAGTCATTTAACCGTTGATGATATCCATGTGTTTGAAACCCATGATTGTTTTACATCATCAGAATATGCGGCTATTTCAGCATTTGGCATTACAGAGCCGGGTAGAGAATATGAAGCGGTGGAAAATGGAAAAATTGCTTTTGGAGGAGAGAAGCCAGTCAATCCCAGCGGAGGGCTTATTGGCTGCGGACATCCTGTGGGAGCAAGTGGATGCCGTATGTTTCTTGATCTTTACAAGCAGGTCAGCGGAAAAGCTGGGGATTACCAGGTAATCAAAAATGGAAAATACCCGGAGAATGCCGTGATGCTGAACATTGGCGGGACGGCTACGACAAATTATGTGTTTGTGGTTGGGAAATAGATAACGTATTATCCATACAGATGAGGGTGCTGATATAGTAATGTAATTATACTGGAGATTCAAGGAAATGAAAGTATTAGTTCTGTCAAATAATGCAATTGGACTCATTAAATTCAGGGGTGAGCTGCTTGAGGAGATGTACAGAAGCGGTATCAAAGTTTATGTCTGTGTTCCGCCAAGTGAGTATAACCATGGTCTTAGAAAATTGGGATGCATGGTAAAAGAAATCGAGTTCGACCGAAGGGGGAAGAAGATAAATCAAGAGGTTGCACTATTGGTTAGATTGTGCAGAATAATAAAAAGACTAAAGCCTGATATAGTACTGACTTATACGATTAAGCCCAATATATATGGTGGGGTGATTTGTCAGATTCTGAAAATTCCGTATATCGCAAATATTACGGGTCTTGGAACAGAAGTAGAGAAGAAATCTCTTTTTTCATCTTTGCTACTTATCGCATATCGATTTGCATTAAAAAAAGCAAAAAGAGTTTTTGTTCAAAATAGTTTTATAAGGGATGTCATGCAGGGAAATAAGAGAATAAGAAGTAATTATAAGGTACTTCCGGGTTCCGGCGTCAATCTTGAGAAGAATGAGTTTTCTGATTTTCCAGAAGATACGGGAGAATGCCGTTTTCTTTATATTGGACGTGTTATGAAAGATAAAGGGATTGAGGAATATTTAAAAGCGGCAGTGCGTTTAAAACAAAAATACAGCTATGTACACTTTGATATTATAGGTGACTTTGAAGAAGCGCGATACGAGAAAAAAGTAAATGAGTTTGTAGAAAAAAATATTGTGGACTATCTTCCCTTTCAAGAGGATATACGCAGTGTAATAGCGGAGCATATGGCAATCGTACATCCCTCATATCATGAAGGAATGTCAAACGCTTTGCTGGAAGCGGCGGCAATTGGGAGGCCTGTAATCGCGTCAAATATTCCTGGATGCAGGGAGACATTCGATGACGGAATTACAGGATATGCTTTTACCGTAAAGGATGTTGAAGATATGGAGCAGAAAATTGATGAATTTATCAACCTCCCATATGAAAAAAAGAAAGAAATGGGCATTCGTGCAAGAGAGAAGATGGCGCGGGAGTTCGATAGAAATATCATTATAAATGAGTATATAAAAATGATTAAAATGGTGATGACAGATGTACAGTGACATATATGAAAAAATAAAAAATAAGGAAGAAACGCTTTCAGTCGTTGGATTGGGTTATGTGGGAATGCCAATAGCGGTTGCATTTGCGAAAAAGATAAATGTAATTGGATTTGATATCAACGCAAAAAAAATAGAATTGTATAAATGTGGTTTTGATCTAACAAAAGAGGTAGGAGATGATGCGATAAAAAACACTAGAGTGCATTTTACTTCTGATGAGAAAAAACTTCACAAAGCAAAATTCCACATTGTAGCAGTTCCGACACCTGTAAATGACGACCATACACCGGATCTTTCTTCAGTCAAAGAAGCATCTATACTTTTAGGAAGAAATTTGTCAAAAGGTTCAGTCGTAGTTTTCGAAAGTACTGTTTATCCGGGAGTAACTGAGGAGATTTGCGCGCCAATTTTAGAAAGAGAATCCGGTTTGAAGTGCGGTGCAGATTTTAAAATAGGTTACAGTCCAGAACGCATTAATCCTGGGGATAAGATACATAGATTAGAGACGATTACAAAGATCGTTTCCGGTATGGATGATGAGACGCTGGACACTGTCGCAAAAATCTACGAATTGGTTGTTGATGCTGGAGTTCATAGGGCAGAGTCGATAAAGGTTGCCGAAGCAGCAAAGGTAATTGAAAATAGCCAGAGGGATATTAACATCGCTTTTATGAACGAGCTATCCATCATTTTTGACAAAATGGGGATTGACACACAAAGCGTGTTAAGGGCGGCGGGGACAAAATGGAATTTTTTAAACTTTTATCCTGGGCTTGTCGGCGGCCACTGCATTGGAGTGGATCCGTATTATCTCACATATAAAGCGGAAGGACTTGGATATCATAGTCAGATTATTCTTTCAGGACGCCGTATTAATGATGATATGGGGAGGTATGTGGCTGAGAACTGCGTCAAGAATCTTATAGCAGCAGATAAGCATATAAAAGGTGCAAAAGTCGCGATACTTGGTTTTACATTTAAAGAAAATTGTCCTGATACAAGAAATACAAAGGTGATAGATATTGTGATGGAATTGCGAGAATACGGTATAGAACCTTTTATCGCTGACCCCAAAGCAGATGTAGATGAGGCAAAACGGCTTTATGACATAACATTTACGGAAATCAAAAACATTCGAGATATGGATGCTGTCATTCTTGCGGTTGCCCATAAAGAATTTGAAGATTTGAATATGGATACTGTTGGACAGCTGTTTGGAACGGGAAGGAAAGTTTTGCTTGATATTAAGGGGATCTTTAATAAGGCTGAGTATGAAAAGGCAGGTTACAGTTATTGGAGATTATAGAGAGGATTTATGTTCAAAGTAGTTCGATGGATATTGAAAGCGGGGATTGCGGGAGTTGTTTCACTCATAATTTTGTCAGCGATAACAATCGCATATTCGCATTCAGGGGTTCATGTATCGAATGAAACCAGTGCCACAGATTACAAATGGGAATCACATCAGTTTCGTTCCAATATGACAGAAGGATTTTCATGGCTTCGGATGAATGGGGATGGATTTAACAATTCATTCGAAATTGCGGAATCTAAGAACATGGATATTCTTTTAGTGGGCTCATCTCATATGGAAGCTGTTAATGTGGCGAAAAATAGAAATGTGGGTTTTCTTCTCAATGAGAGCTTTGAAGAATTAACTACATATAATATTGGAGTATCAGGTCATACGATATATCAGTGCGTAAATAATCTGCCAAATGCGATTTCATATTATAATCCTGAAAAATATATCATTATTGAAACAGAAAAGATGAGAAGTGCTCTTGAGAATAAGATGGAACACCTATCTTCTCATGATAGCGGCCTGATGTATACAGTACAGAAGTATATTCCCTGTTTTCTTCCCTTGTATCGTGAACTAGGCAATCGGATGTCTTCTTCGATAACTGAAGTTAATGCGGGAAGAGTAAGTGATAGAGATTTTATTGAAATTGATATAGATGAAACATATAGAGAGACACTAAATGGTTTTATAAATAGCAGTTCTTGCCTACTTTAAATATACAAACTTTTTTATTGAGAGTTATAATAAGCTGTTTGGATTAAATGTCGGCACGTTGAATATCATATTACCGCTTGGGATTTTTTTTACGTTCTCAGCATTATCCTATGTGATTGATGTATACAGGGGTAAATGTGAGGCGGAAAGAAACTTTGTTGATTTCAGTTTGTATATGAATTTTTTTCCTAAAATAACAGCAGGACCGATTGTAAAATGGGAAGAATTTAAATCTCAGGTAAAGAAATATCTTGGAATTAGATTGAATGCAATCCATGATGGAGTACAGATATTTGCATTTTGCCTGTTCAAAAAATAGTATTAGCGGATCATTTAGGCGTATTTGTCGATGATGTATTCTGTGCACCAAGCGCTTATAACACTGGTACAGTCATTTTTTCAGCTGTCAGTTATTCCTTACAGATATATCTGGACTTTAGTGGATATTCTGATATGGCCATAGGAATTGCTAAAATTATTGGTTTTGATTTCAATCCAAATTTTAATCTTCCATATATGGCGAGAGGATCTTCTGATTTTTGGAGCAGGTGGCATATTTCCTTGTCTACATGGTTTAAGGATTATCTGTACATACCGCTGGGAGGCAGCCACAGAGGAGAGAAAAGAACATATATAAATCTTTTTATTGTCATGCTTGTGTCCGGGTTTTGGCATGGAGCAGGGTGGAGTTTTATCTTGTGGGGATGCATGCATGGTATGGCGAATTGTGTAACGAGATGGCTTAGAAATAAGAATATTCAAGAAAATGCCGTTTTAAGAGGAATGGAAGTATTATGTATATTTTTATTAGTAACTTTGTTTTGGACAGTATTTCGGGCAGAAAGCATAGAGAAAGCTGGCGTTTATTGGAATGCGATGTTTACCTCTCATAGCGGTATAAGCCAGCCGTACACATGGACATTTGTTGCCATTATATGTCTGACAGCAGCAACTTTGATTGCTATGAGAAGAGCGCGAAAGAATAAAATAGCGTGTATAAATGGATTTTACCCGATACTAGATTTGTCAAAAATATGGTCACTGGTTAAGTTTTTACTTTCTTAGGAGTGACCATATTGCTTGGTTATTATGGAAATACCGCTTTTATTTACAGTGGATTTTGAGATAGGAGTATGTGATTTGGGATATCAAGATGTGAAATTTTCAGCAGACAGTATTTTTCTTATCACAGGCGGTGCAGGATTTATAGGTTCAAATTTATGTGAAGCGATTTTAAACCTTGGATATAAGGTTCGATGCTTTGATGATTTATCCACAGGAAAGCAGGAGAATGTTGATTTATTTATCTGCAATCCAAACTATACCTTTATCAAAGGGGATGTGAAAGACTTTGAAGCTTGCATGAAAGCCTGTGAAGGAGTTGATTTTGTATTACATCAGGCGGCGTGGGGATCAGTTCCTCGCTCTATTGAGATGCCTTTATTTTATTGCGAAAATAATATCACAGGTACTCTTAATATGCTTGAGGCTGCCAGGCGGCAGCAAGTTAAGAAGTTTGTATATGCCTCTAGTTCTTCTGTATATGGAGATGAACCTAATTTGCCAAAGAAGGAGGGCAGAGAAGGAAATCTGCTGTCACCTTATGCGGTCAGTAAAAGAGCAGATGAGGAGTGGGCAAAGCAGTATACAAGACATTATGGGTTAGATACTTATGGACTCAGGTACTTCAACGTATTTGGCAGACGTCAAGATCCCAATGGGGCTTATGCTGCCGTAATTCCAAAGTTTATTAAGCAATTATTGAATGGAGAAACACCAACCATTAATGGAGACGGAAAGCAGAGTAGGGATTTTACTTATATAGAAAATGTGATTGAGGCAAATTTGAAAGCATGTCTTGCGGATCATGAAGCAGCAGGAGAAGCTTATAATATTGCTTATGGCGGAAGAAAATATCTAATTGATATTTATTATAACCTTATAGATGTTTTAGGTGTAAAAATAGAACCGTATTTTGGAGAAGATAGGGCAGGAGATATAAAACATTCTAATGCTGATATAAGCAAAGCAAAGAAGAAACTTGGCTATGATCCAGAATGGAGCTTTGAGCGAGGAATAGAAGCGGCCATTGCGTGGTATAAGGAGAATTTGTGAGTAAAGATAATATCGTATTATATATAGGAGGATTCGAGCTTCCAGATAAAAACGCTGCAGCACACAGAGTTGTAGGTATAGCAAAAGGACTTAGAAAGATTGGATATCGTGTAATTTTTTTGAATTCGTTGAAAAATGAAAATACTGTTAAGAGTAGAAAACAGCAATATTTTGGATTCGACTGTTATGAATACAAAAGAGAAAGAATCCAAGACTATTTGTTTACGGCTAAAACGGTTATTGCAATGATAAAAAGAATTCATCCACTAGCAATTATTGCATATAATTACCCTGCATTGGCATTGCAGAGGATAAATAGATTATGCAAGAAATATGGTGTAAAATGCTTTGCTGATACAACAGAATGGTATGTGGCTAAAGAGGAAAATCAGATTTATCGTATAATCAAGAATTTTGATTCTAAATATAGGATGGAGATTGTTCATAAGAAACTAGATGGAATAATAGCGATAAGCAGATACCTATATAACTATTACAATGAACAGATCAGCACTGTCCTGATACCACCAACAGTCGATATAACAGATGTGAAATGGGAAAAAGTCAGTAATATTAAACATGACAACATAACCACATTTATATATGCAGGGAGTCCGTCATCAACTAAGGAGGAGTTGGATGTTATTGTAAAAAATATTATAGTGGCATCAGAAGAAAATAGGATTCTGTTTAAAATAGTAGGAATTACAAAAGATGAGTTTATAAAAATGTATTCGTGGACAGATGTTCTGCCCGATATCATTTGTTTTTATGGAAGAATTCCACATGGCGAGACCATTAAAATTGTGAAAGATGCTGACTGGTCAATTATTTTAAGAAGAAATGGGAAGGCAGTACAGGCTGGTTTTCCAACAAAATTGGTAGAGAGTATCAGTTGTGGAACACCTGTAATTGTTAATCATTTTAGTAATGTTATAGATTATCTTGATGAAACAAATAGTATCATTCTTGAAAAAGAAAACGATTTACAGAATGCGATAAAAAAGGCATGCAAGATGGAAAAGATGAATGTGAATAATGCATTTGATTATAACAGATATATAGGAGAATTAAGAAAATTATTTGTATTGTAAAATAATATGATTGTACTTTATTGAGATGTGTGCAGATATCGAACTTCC
>Ga0137308_102290_pt1 | contig 13353 bp, 15 predicted proteins | sample Inofrocosms_June_FD_97181 | JGI IMG/M metagenome (GOLD analysis project Ga0137308, IMG submission 97181) | Mouse cecal microbial communities from Vienna, Austria - N-Acetylneuraminic and N-Acetylglucosamine D2O microcosms_June | ecosystem: Host-associated > Mammals > Digestive system > Large...
GATATGCCTTATCTCTTACACTTATATGGTACTAAAATCCCCTCCTGTTTTACATTACTATACAGGAAGAGATTCTTTTATTCAGTGACGAGGTCACCTGAGAGACTTAAAAGCTAAAACCACCCGCATATCTCCCCCCTTGGCTCAAAATAAGCAAAGGAAACTTTATGTCCAAATAAACCGGATACTTTCTTTAAAATCATCTTTAACCATTTTCCATACAATCATCCTGGTATTCCTCAAAATCACATTGAAAGGCCCTGGTCGAGTAAAGTTACATCCCCCTCTTATTAGGTGGCGTTTAAAATTATACAACATTACCGAATTAAAATATATGTAATTTGATGAGGCAGGTTTTCTGGCTTGATGCCACGCTACCCCAGCATATCGCGTACAGAACAGTTATTTTGATTCTTTTCATAACAGTTCGCCTCGTTATATAACTTTGGGTAAAACCATCATACAAAAAACAGCACCCCCACCAACTGCATAAATACCATTTACAATCAAACAAACTTTCATCAAATTGTTTTGAGCTTTTTCTTTGACATACGAAATAATGGTGAATACTCCGCTGAAAATCATAAACGCCGCATAGCAGGAAATCATAATTTCAGCGACAGGAGATTCCAATGCCCAGTCATAAGTTCTAAGCGGGAGTATCGTCCACGGGATAAAAAGCATAATAGCGCTGACAGTGGTTAAAATTTTGTTTTTCATAATTATCTCCTTTCAGCCTGCCCGAAACAAAGGCAGGAAATGCCTAAACATAAGAGTGTAATAAGGGCGGCAACGGGTATCCACGGTATGAGTTCGACCTGCGCCATATCAAGATTTGCTGCAAGTTTTCCGTATTCCGATGTGATGACAAAAAACGGATACGACATTGGATAAGCAAACCACGCTTTTGTATTGATTATTAGCACCGATGGTACTATTGACGCCAGGCCAATACCGATTGAAAAAATCGGTGTCTGAATGCAAACCGATAACATCCAAAAAAATGCAATCATCGGTATTGCGGATAGAAATATCAAGCTAATCTCTTTTAGAACAAATAGCGGTGGCAGGATAAAATTATAATCCTGTGTCCCCGAACTGATGACGGCGCTGATATAGTACACACCTGTCATCATTAAGATTTGTATTGCCGCCAGTGTTAGCAATACAGCAAACTTGGCTATACAGAGTTTTGCTGTACTGATCGGCAGGGCAAGCATTTTCAAAATGCCCTTGTTTGCTCTTTCAGTCTGACTTAAAAGAACTGTCCCAACTACCATACTTGCAGGAAACATAAACCATGCCATTCCCATAAAGCCTTGAATAAAGAAATTGTTTTCTGGCGAAATTCCCTCTGCCTGCATACCAAAATTCATTTTAGCATTCAGGATAGACGGTATCCAAAGAATGACGGCAGCCACAGCCAAAATGAAAAGAATTTTAGATCGGCGTATCTTTTTGAATTCTACGCCGACAAGTGTTAAAAAGCTCATTCAAACGACCTCCTTACCTTTACGAGTATGAGCTGCGCCAAACCACAAACAGCAAGCTCTGTGATTGCTCCGCAAATATAGTGCGTTGACTGCGTTATATCTGTACCCGCAAATATCTGAAAAGGCATTGCAAATGGGAAAAGTGAAAGGGCAAAATTCGTTGTCGGCAGCATCGTTGCGGTAAACACGCATACTACGCCGATTCCAAGTGATACCCACATATTCTTACAGGCTTCCGAAATAAGAAGCGACAGGATAATGCAGGGTAACATCAACAAAAACGAATACCCGGAGCATTTGCACAGTTCACTGAAAAAGCCGCTTCCTAGTTCAAACCAGCGATAGGAACAAAATGTAATTGCTCCCGCCTCAATGACAAGCACAAAAAGGCTCATAAAACTTGTCAAAACCGCTTTGCTAAAGAAAATAGAACTTTCCCGAATGGGTAAAGATTTCATTTTCTGCATAGCGTTGTCTGCATATTCTGTATGATATAAAAGGCAGCTTCCGGCTACTACAAGCAGCACATTCAGCATTGTCATCATCTGCCAATTTGCACCAAGCAAAATTTGTATCGGACTGCCCGACTGGTTAAGATATATTTCTGAACGGACTGCCATATTGATAACAGGAACTGCCGCAGCTAAAATACTGCCAACGAAAAATGCCGGTAAAAAACCTGTTCGCTTTACCTTTTTACATTCCAAAGAAATACTCATCGCACCGTCCCTCTTTGCCTGTTGTCAGCATCAATCAAAGCAAGGAATGTATCCTCCAGATTGTCCGCAGGGTAGCCTTTTGATGCTGCGCCGAATTTAAACTGGTCGAGCGTTCCCTCAAACAGCAAGTGACCGTGATTCAAGATACCGATGGTATCAGCCATTAGTTCTATTTCTGACAGCAAGTGTGACGATACCAAAACGGTACAATCAAACTTTTCCGGTAAAGAACGGATCAACGTTCGGATTTCGTGGATACCGACAGGATCAAGTCCGTTTGTCGGCTCGTCTAAAATCAGGATTGGCGGCTTTCCGATTAAGGCGCTTGCAAGACCTAACCTCTGTTTCATTCCAAGAGAATATTTTTTTGCAAGCCGCTTCTTAAACTGTGTCAGTCCCACGATTTCAAGAGCTTCCGCTACGGAGGATTTGGGCAGTCCCAATATTTTGCGGATAATTTCGAGATTTTCTTCACCGCTTAAATTTCCATAAAAAGCGGGGGCTTCAATAAACGAGCCGATTTCTTTTAGAATTTGCACTCTGTTTTCGGAGTACATCTTCCCATCAATCGTAAATGAACCGCCGGTGGGTTTGGTAAGCCCCAAAAACATTTTCATGGTAGTGGATTTTCCAGCCCCGTTCGGGCCGAGAAAACCATAGACAGCGCCTTTCGGGATATGCAGATTGATACCCGAAACCGCAGTAAAATCAGCATATGATTTCGTCAAATTTTTAGTTTCAATGATGTTCATTGCGTTTTGCTCCTTTCTTATCATTGCAAATACATTGTAACTTGCGAACCTTGTGCTAACCTTCTCGTGTCCTTACATTTACCTTACATTTCATCGCACATTAGAAAATGACACATTTCTATGGTATAATAGGAAACACAAAGGAGGTATCCGTATGGACTTTGATTACTTGAAACAAAAACGCATTTTGCTTGTTGATGATGAGCAGGAGCTTTTAGATATGGTCGTATCCATCTTAAACGAGGACGGATTTCAAGATATCAAAACGGCAAAAACAGTAAGTGAAGCGGTTACGGTTTCTGACACCTACCAGCCTGAGTTTGCGATTCTTGATGTAATGCTTCCTGACGGGAATGGGTTTGATTTAATGGAACGGCTAAAAAAAACGGCTGACTATCCTGTGCTGTTCTTAACTGCCCGTGGCGAGGATGATGATAAGTTCCGTGGTTTCGGACTTGGTGCGGACGATTACATGGTAAAGCCGTTTTTGCCAAAGGAGCTTTTATTCCGTGTAAATGCCATTCTCCGCAGAAGTTACAAAGCCGAAAATCCCCTTGTGAAGCTGCATGGCAGCAAAATTGACTTTGAGCGTGCAGAAGTCCTAAAGAACGGCGAGCACATTTCTCTTACGGCAAAAGAACACGACATCCTCGCTGCTTTATATCGGAACGCAGGAAGAATTGTTACGATTGACGCTCTGTGTGAGGCGGCTTGGGGTGATAATCCTTTCGGCTATGAAAATTCGCTGATGGCGCACATCCGCCGTATCAGAGAAAAAATTGAAGAGAATCCGTCCCAGCCTGTTTCGCTGATAACGATGAAAGGGCTTGGATATAAACTCGTTGTGGAGGGCAAGTAACATGAAGAGCGTACCGAAACTAATACGGCGTTTTGTCGGTATTATGCTCTTGTCCTCGATGCTGCTCATTATTCTGAATTTTGCTTTATTGGGGATATATACGCTGAATCAGTCGCCAAATAGTTCTCCTTGGATTACGGCACAGGAAGTTGCCGATCATTTATCCAAAAATGAAAACGAGTATGTTTTAAGCGAAGATACGGCGCTTGAACTTCAAAATACAAATGTATGGGCGATATTGATTGACAACATGGCAATGAAAGTAGTATGGCAGACGGATAATCTTCCCGAAACCGTACCTATGTCATACACTATTTCGGATATAGCGAGCCTAACCCGCGGCTATATTGACGGATATCCTACATTTACAGGAGAAGCTGAAAACGGACTTGTGGTACTCGGCTATCCGAAAGAAAGCTTTTGGAAACATATGTGGCCGAGTTGGGACTATAATTTAATCGCCAACTTGCCCAAAACGGTTCTTTCAGTTTTAGTAATCAATATAGCCTTAATTTTTATTATCTATGTGATTGCTAATTCCAAGCTGTTAAAATCCGTGAAACCGATTGTCAGCGGAATACAGGCTTTATCAACGAACGAAGAAGTCTATATCAAGACCTCAGATATTTTACAGACGCAAAGCAGGCAGCTCCGCAAAAGAGAAACCGCAAGAACAAATTGGATTGCAGGAGTGTCCCACGACATACGAACCCCTCTGTCAATGGTAATGGGCTATGCCGGACAGTTAGAAAATGATGTGCAGTTATCAGAAAATAACCGGCAAAAAGCGGCGGTTATCGTACGGCAAAGCAAACGAATGCGAAACCTAATTAACGACTTGAATCTTGCGTCTAAGCTGGAATATAATATGCAGCCGATCAACCCTGAAAGGCAAAATCTGATTGCCGTTGTCCGTCAGGTCGTAGTTGATTTCATCAATATGAATATTGATGAAAAGTACACGATTGAATGGCAAACAAACGAAACATTAACTTCTTGTACCGCAAATGTTGACAAAGACTTAATAAGGCGTGCAGTAAGTAATCTGATTCAAAATAGCATGAATCATAACGAGCAGGGATGTCAAATCTTCGTTCGTGTTATAGCTGAAAATAATGTTTATACTGTGATTGTTTCCGATGATGGTGTGGGTGCGACAGATGAACAGATTGGAAAATTGAACAACACGCCGCATTATATGGTGTGCGATGAAAAAACAACCGAACAGCGCCACGGTTTAGGGTTACTTATTGTTAAGCAAATCATATTTGCACACAGCGGAAAAATGCTGATAAAGCATAGCGACTATGGCGGATTTGAGGTCGAGCTAAGCTTGCCGATGACTATGTAAGGAAAAAGGAAACAAAAGAACGCTCTGGTTTTGGAAATGAAATTACTCCAGCAGCCACAAATCGACTCGTAACGCTTTCTGCCTGCCACTATGAGTTTGAATACCAGGTTTGTATTAGTTGGAAAAATTACGGAATGGAAAATATGTAAAGCCCTGATATCCACATCAAATTGTGGAGTATCAGGGCTTTTGATTATTCATGCTTTCTGAACGGACAGTGGTAATTTAATTCTCACTGCGAATAATTTACGCCATCCGCTTGCGGAGCCTTTGATAGAATAAAGCTGCTGCCATCATCAGTAGTCCTGCAAGGAACAGCCACAGCTTTGCTGTATAGCTGCCTGTGACCATAGAGAACAGATATAAGCTTCCCAGCTTTGGTCCCATACCGATGTTGAGCGCATAGTACAGCAGCGGCGGCATGTATCCGATGACTGTGTTTCCTGTCAGCGCCGAGGTCAGCATACCCATGGAACCTAAGAACAGGGCGTCTGCTATCGCTCCAAGCGCCAGCACCGGAGTGACATCGCAGCTTTGCAGTTTCATAGATACGGTAAATACGCAGATCAGCAGGGCGGCAATCCCCGCAGAATACACCGTTCGTATCAGGTGGACCTTTGCTGTGCTGCAATACTTGGAAGATACCAGGTCGTCAATTTCCTCGTTCTGCTCCGGCTGGAATATCGGCGTCAGCAGCACGACGCCAACCAGGGAAACAAACATTTCCAGCGGCATGGCTGCGGAATTACGATCCAGATTGGCTGTACCGATAAGCAGCGGAGTGACAAGGCATAAAAGAACAGCCACCGCAATGGACAAAAGCGCATTATGCCTGAGATTTATTTTTGCGATCTCTAATACTGGAAACCGCTTTTTTGAAAATTGCATTTCCACCGAATTTCCCCTTTCTTTTTGATTCATAGATTAAAATTGTGAGCAGGATGAGCGCCAGGGCGATTCCCGCCATCAGCAGCCTGTTCTGCACAAGGTCCCCGAAATGATCCAGATAATCCTGGGTACGGAACAGGGAATCTGCGCCTGCGTTGTGGCGGGGCGCCAGACGAAGCAGGGCATATCCCGAAGAAACACTTTTGATTCCCAGATTCACATCGAACATCCACCAAAGTCCCTGTACCGCAACGGCAATGGGCGTGCCGGTCAGCTCCGTCAAGAACATTCCGATAGCTATGGAAATCATCACGCTTGGCAGCAGCCAGCCGAAATCATACTTGAGGGGAGCCAGGTAATCCAGCTGTATCCCGGGATAACTGCTCCAGACCATCATGTTTGATATATAGGAGATGAGTATGACCGGGAGCATGGCTGCTATCACAAGCGCCAGATACCGGATAAAGGTCAGTTTTGCAGCGGAGGTTTTCTTGGTATAAATCAGCGCCTCCATTTTGACCCGCCGGTCCTTCATGCCCAGAATGACTGCCAGAAATACCGGCAGGATTGACAGCACCATAACACCTGCATAGTCCGAGAACAGGCGGGCATAACCGCCGGTCACTTTATCAGAACTGATCGCAAGGTCGTACCGTTCTTTTGCCTCTTCATAGGTCAGCGGAACCGTTCCGTACCCAATCAGAGAATCCACCGCGTAATTGGAACCTCCGCCCAGAAGATCATCCGCCTGTCCCATCAGTTCCTTGAATCGGGCATAGTCCATGTCATCACGGACTGCGAATGCCATTTTTTCCGGGCTGTTCTGCTGTTTCTCATCTGATCCGATGGTAAAGCCACCATTCCCGTCCTGCTGCATCCCATCCCCGCCGATCTGGAAGGTATAATTGCCGGAAGCACCGGGTGTAATCCCGGCTGCTTCCTGTAAGATTCTATCCTTATCGTTCCCTGTAATCCCAGAAAGGATTTCGGCCATTTTTTCCTGCTTGCTTTCGCTAAGCTTTACATGCTTGATAAATCCGATGGGATAGGTGGTATAGTTATTATTGCTAAACTCCGTCAACAAATCTCTCAGTGCGGCCGGCATAATCTGTTCCGCTATTTCCTCATGTTTATATCCGTAGCTGCCGCCCGGCTGTGGCTCCTCAAGGAGATCGTCTTGAAAGCGGAATACCCCCTGAGAGAACAGACCAATCACAACAGCTGCAACAAAAATCATGTAGGGAATGGATTTTACAATCTTTTTGATTTCCTGCAACAACAGCATTACCACTCACCCCCAATTTCACCCAAAATCTCACGAACGCCGCTGGTATGCAGATACAGCATATACGCGTCCTCAATATTCGGCTCGCACGTCTTGGCGCCCTGCATCAAGTTGTCTGCAATAAAGCGGATATGAACCTTGTTTCCCTGGGTGTGCATACTGGTGATGGAAAGCTGCCTTTTAAGCTCTGGAAGCTCCCGCTTAGAAGCGGTCATGGTAAACACTCTGCCTTCTGCTTCCTGCAAAAGCGCATCCACCGTGCCATTGTAGATGACCCGGCCCTCATTGATGATGGCGATATCCTCACAGGTGGCCTCAATATCCCCTACAATGTGGGTGGACAAAATCACAATTTTATCCTCTGCAATCTCAGACAGCAGGTTTCTAAATCGGACACGCTCCTCCGGATCCAGCCCGGCGGTGGGTTCGTCAACAATCAGTACCTTGGGGTTGTTGAGCAGCGCCTGGGCAATCCCAAGACGCCGCTTCATGCCTCCGGAAAGCGCCTTCACCTTTTTATCCCGGTGCTCTGTCAGATTCACTTTTTTAAGGAGTGCGTCAATCCGTTCTTTTCGTTGAGAGCCACTGAGTCCTGACAGGATTGCCAGGTATTTCATGGCTTCCCCCACCTTCATGGATGGGTACATGGAAAACTCCTGTGGCAGATACCCGATAATCCTGCGGATCTCTTTGGCGTTTTCTATGGGAACGCCGCACACGGTAATTACTCCATTTTTCTTTTGCAGCAGTGTTGCCAGTGTCTTCATCAGGGTGGTCTTGCCCGCCCCGTTGCGTCCTAGCAGACCGAACATGCCCTGTTGGATAGAAAGATTCACATCAAAAAGCGCCTGCTTCTTTCCATAAAATTTATTCAGCCCTTTGATTTCTATAGAATTATTCATCTGAAAAAGCTCCTTTCTTCCGATGGGTTTCCCATCTGACAGGTATAGGGTAAAAGGAAACTTTCAACTTTTTGTCTACTCGCCAAAAATATTTTGTGGAATAAATTGCCGTATTATATGCAAATCAGGCAGCCCCAATAGCGGATGACTGCCTGCTAAAATACTGATAAATTATTTAAACATATCCTATCACTGCCTGAACGCCACAGTAACAACCGCCCCGTTCCGGTTGCTCAGCCGGATATATCCTCCATGTTTCTCACAAAGGATCTTGCAGATATTCAGCCCCATACCGAAATGCTCGTTATCTGTTTCCCGCACCGTTTTATAAAACGGCTTTGTGGCATTCTCCAAATCTTTTTCCGCAAACCCGGTTCCATCATCGGAAACAGTCAGGTACAAATACCCATCCTGTGACTCTGCCGATACCTTAATCTTTTCCTTTGCAAACCGTACTGCATTGGCAAGGAGATTTTCATATACCCGCATTACAATAGCCATGTCTATATCCAAATCAGAATTCCTATTACCTATAACTTCATAGGAAAATCTTTTCTCATCCCATACAGCCTCTCCCGTTTCCTCTAATTGCCTGCAAAGTGCATCCATAGTTACAGGCTGCCGGACAATTTCAATATCCTCCAGCCGCTGCAGTTCTCCCATCGTCTGCACATACTCTTCCAGCCTTACGATATGCCGATGCATCATCTCTGAGGCATCACTCACTTTTTCAGCGGTCATTTTGGGCGCATATTGCCTCAAAAGTTCACTTTGTCCCTTCAGAACCGTCAGCGGTGTCCGCAAATCATGAGAGAACGCTGCATTCAGTCGTTTGCGTTCCTCCATCTGCCGCCACATCTCCTCATTGCTTTCCTGTAATGCCTGCCGCATCTTCTCAAAGGAAACGCACAGCTTTCCCAGCTCATCCTCTTTATCGTAAGCAATTTTGAAATCTAAGTTGTTATCGGCAATCTGGCTGGCGGCATGATCCAGTATGGCTAGAGGTTTCTGCATATGTCGTTTGTAGAATAAAATACTGGTGGCGACAATACAGAAAATGAAGCAAATGGGATATACGCCGATACTCGAAAAGCCAAGAATATTATATACGGTCCAGTCTGTTGGCGTAAAATGGTCCATTAAATTCAGCAGCGTCTGATAGGATATGCTTCCTTTCTGCTCATCATCTTTCTTATCAAATCCAATCACTATTTCAGGATCGGATACGCCAAATTGAATCTGATATTTCTTATAGTATCTGGACTGCCCCCACTGACAAATGCTTGATAGGGACAGAGACAGCAGCAGGGCAGAGATGATACAGACGAGCATGGATGTAGTAAGAGCCGTTTTGATCGACTTTCTTTTGAAAAATTCCTTTATCTTGCCCATTTGTACCCCACTCCCCAAACCGTTTCCACATACGGTTTTATACCCACGGCCGCAAGTTTCGCACGAATTCTGCGGATATGTTCGGCTACCACGGAAGATTCTCCTTCGCTGTCATAACCCCAGACAAGTTCATAGATCCGCTCTTTGCTAAAAATCTGCCCCGGATGACCGGACAGAAGCTCTATAATATCAAACTCCTTCTTTGCAAAAGGAATTTCCTCGCCGTCATAGAACAATCGTCTTTCTGTGTAATCAATCGCCAGCTTATCGGCAAGCTGCACCTTGGGAGTCCCCCCTCTGCGGCGTTCCCGTCTGATGTGTGCGGCAACCCTTGCACCAAGCTCGTCCAATGAAAAGGGCTTTACAATGTAATCATCCCCGCCCATACCGAAGCCTTTGACCTTATCACTGTCCTCCACTCTGGCAGTCAGGAACAGAATCGGGCAGCTGACAAAATCCCGTATCCGGGCGCAAACCTCCAGACCGTCCACATCGGGCATATTAATATCCAACAAAATGAGATCCGGCTGTTTTCCTGCCTTTTCAATCGCTTCCATCCCATTTGTTGCCGTCATTACGTCATAGTTGTTGTACATAAAGTAGTCCGCAAGAGTGGAAACGATATCCTCCTCATCATCTACAACTAAAATAGTATCTCGTATTCTGCCCACCTCCCATTTCTGCTCTTCAAATTACGCCACAATTTTCAACATTTTATCTACTATTCAGTACAAGCTGCATTTTTATCCATCTATTTGCCAAATCATTTGTCTGATTATACCACGTCCCACATGTGAAGTACATATTTTAAGTATACGGCAAAGAAGGCCGCTCCATACAGAGTGGCCTCCTGCAGCTTTACTGATTGGAATTCACCTTATGGTGGCTCTGGATATATACGCACATGTACAAAAAGCAGCCCCTGCGCCTGCGTGCCGCCGCCCTTAAAATCACTGAGGCGGCTTCGGGCATACCTGGCATCCCCGTGCACTGGTCAACAAAAATTGGACACTTAAATTGTATTTTTTGACATACAATCTATAAGTATTTTACAGCTGCATATGTTTCTCTGTACTGTTTGGGCGTTAGATACCCCAGCGAGTATGCGGGCCGTTCCTCGTTGAAAAATTTTATATACGCCGCCATTTCTTCTTTGACATTTTCTCCCTGTAGATGAAAATCCGTAAACAGTTCTGATTTTATCCATCCGTTGATGGATTCCATTGCTGCATTGTCTGTCGGCGTTCCGGCGCGTGACATAGAGTGTATAATCCCGCATGTTCCAGGCAGGTCATTGTAATTTTTTGATGCATATACCGATCCCTGATCTGAATGCAGCACTGTTTTATATGAAGAAACAGAGTTTTCCCCAGCAGATGTTCAGTATGCATTCTGTCAGTTCATCCCCCAGATAGAATTTCAGCTCATATTGTAGGCAAATTCAAATCATACGGAGGAACTATAAAATGTCAAAGACAATTTTTGAGAAGTTAGGCGGCAAATATGTAAGACAAGGTGACTGTCTAATTCCATGCTTAACTGTATCCATTGAAGAGGGACAGCCAATAGGTATATGGGGACAGCGGCATCTGGATTATCTGAAGCAGTACCGCAGGGTTACATATATAAATCTTCTCACAAGCAACAAGTTAAACACTTACCTTGCCGACATTGACAGACAGGCATAGGAACGCTTTGAACGACTTATAGAGGTCATGAACAGGTTCAGGGCATAACGGAACAGCGAGAGCTTGCTTTAGTTCGTTTAACCGACTATAATAAAGAATACTTTTAGTTGATTTTGGGAGGTATCTTATGTTCGATTACATGACAGTGCAGGAAACCGCAAAATTATGGGGGATATCCGAACGGCAAGTTCAGAAATTGTGCAAGGCAAACCGTATTGAGGGTGTTATCCACCTAACCCGCGTATGGCTTATCCCACGGTACACAGAAAAACCAGCGGATATGCGCCGGAAAAATTACTAGGAGATGGGAAAATGATAGAAATCTATTATATTGAAGATGATGAATGTATTGCGATGGCTGTAAAAGAATATTTGAGCCAGAAAGGGTATGCCGTTTCTATATTTGGAACATTGGAAAGTGGAAAGAAAGCATTGGAACACCATATTCCAAGCATTGCGCTGATTGACTGGAATATGCCAGACGGCGAGGGAAACAGCTTTTGCAGATGGATACGCTCAAGATGGAAAGAACTCCCAGTCATTTTTCTGACTGTCCGAGATGACACTTGTGATATTATTTCTGGTTTTGAATATGGGGCAGATGATTATGTAACAAAACCTTTTGAACTGGAAATTCTGTATTCCCGCATCCACGCATTGCTGCGCAGGGCAGGAAATGTGCAGAGCCAGTATCTTTCCTGCGGTTCTATTTCGATTGACAAAAACAAAACGGCAGTATTTTGTGGCGAAGAAGAAATTACTGTCAGCCAAGCAGAATACCAGCTTTTGCAGCTTTTAATGGAAAATAAGGGGAAAACCGTCACAAGAGAACGGCTGCTGACTCAAATCTGGGACAATAATGGGAATTATGTCAATGACAATACGTTGACCGTGACAATGAAACGGCTTAGGGAAAAACTCCATCATCCGCCCTGTTTAAAAACAATACGGAGTTTTGGCTACCGTATGGAGGATGAGGTATGAGCAAAAAATCAAATATAAAAATAACGGTTCTGTTCGTGTTGTCAGTCAGTCTGATTGTAGCGGCAATGACTACATACCTTCTTACTCTTTACTATCGCCATGTGTGTTTTCATATATTGGGAGGATTTTGTGACAGCATGATTGAAAATAATCCAGATTCCCGACAGGCTGTTTTGGAATTATTGAAAACACAGGATTTTCATATGACAGGCGAAAATATATTATCAAACAAGTTTGATAATCATGTAATATCAAACTTTGGTTATTATCCAGCGAATTTAGGGATTACGGGCACGACAGTCCTTTGGATTGCCGTTTTCGGTTTTTTGGCAGGCGGCATACTGTTCCTTTTCTCTTTCTGGTATTGGCATAGGAAATCGGACGCCCGCATCCAAGCATTGACGGAATATTTGGAAAAAATAAATACAGGCGTTCAAGGATTGGTTTTTGAATCTTCAGATGATGAGTTTTCAAAACTGCAAGATGAAATATATAAAACGGTAACGGAACTTTACCAGACAAAGGAAGAAGCCCTGACAGCACGAAACAATTTTGCAGAAAATCTTTCTAATATTGCCCATCAGCTTAAAACGCCGATTACGTCTATTTCCTTAACTGTCCAGATGGCGAAAGAACATTTGGGCGATATTCGTACCGCAGAAACGCCACAAGGGCATACCTCTATGGCGTGTAAAATGCACGCCAATATCAAGGATATAGAACGGCAGATAAACAGGCTCATGCATTTAGAAGAGGCGTTATTGCTATTGTCCCGCATTGATGCGGGAACGCTTGCATTTGACAGGAAACCGACAGATGTTTTTACAATCCTTTCTCTGGCATCGGACAATTTATATGAATTGTTCATGCAGAAGGGCGTTCTGATTGATATTCCAGAAATGGATGAGATGAATATCAATGTGGATTTAAACTGGACGATGGAAGCGGTCATGAATTTGATGAAAAACTGTATGGAAGCAACAGGAACAGGCACTGCTGTCCATTGTTCCTATGAAAAAAATCCGCTTTATGTGCAGATA
>Ga0137308_102291_pt1 | contig 13351 bp, 7 predicted proteins | sample Inofrocosms_June_FD_97181 | JGI IMG/M metagenome (GOLD analysis project Ga0137308, IMG submission 97181) | Mouse cecal microbial communities from Vienna, Austria - N-Acetylneuraminic and N-Acetylglucosamine D2O microcosms_June | ecosystem: Host-associated > Mammals > Digestive system > Large...
GGTAGATTTTGTGAAACGCTTCTGGCACAAGGACTGCGTGGCGGGCATTTCCCTCGCCGCTTTCTCGGACGCTTACCGCAAATGGTGCGCCAAATCCGGCTATCGCTTCTCTCAGTCTGACGCCGAAAAGTTCCATACCGCCGCCAGAAACGCTGTGGCTACATTTCCCAAAAGCGACAGCGTCAAGCTGCTCATCGCTCAGGCCGTGGACAGCCTGAACGCTGTTTACGATGCGCTGCATATCCTGCGGGGCGAGATGCTCCGGCTGGCCTCCCTACTGCCGGAATTTGATGTGGTCATGGAAATGCAGGGCGCTGGTGATGTCACCGGGCCGCAGCTCATGGCGGAGATCGGCGATGTGCGGCGGTTTACCCACAAGGGCGCTCTGGTGGCCTTCGCGGGCATGGACGCGCCGCCTTTCCAGTCCGGCACATTCGACTCCAAATCCCGCCGCATCTCCAAGCGCGGCTCTCCTCATCTGCGAAAAACCCTGTTCATGGTCGCCAGCACGATCCTCCAGCACTCTGACCCGGCCAATCCCATATTTCAGTTCATGGACAAAAAGCGAGCCGAGGGCAAGCATTTTTATGTCTACACCGTGGCCGGTGCCGCCAAGTTTCTGCGCATCTACTATGCCAGGGTAAAAACGCATCTGGCGATGCTTGACAGCGGAGCAAATTCCGCCGCTTAACCGAACAGACAGAACACTTTCAGCTGGTTTGCAAAAATTCCTCGCTGACCGGCTTAATTTGTTATACCCATTTTCATGCCGCAAAAATTATGCTGTCTTTTTTCATTTTGGGGCTTGACACCTATTTGCAGGTTTGCCAAGTTTATTGCTTATGACAAGCTTGTCATAACTTCTATGCTCATGCGGATACTGAACATAGGCGCAGAGCTGTTGAGGCCGCTATGCGTAACCCCTACTATGAGCAAATTTTTATCAGAACTTTTTGCCGCTGCATTCCTGCATTTTCAAGGATTCTGCCTTCTCGTTCTGATAAAAATTTTGTTCCGATAACCATCTCCACGCCCCCCGCTTTTGCTCCGTATAGATTGTCTAATAACCGCTACAATAATGGTATCTCAAACCAAGGAGGATTACCGTTATGAGCAACACATTATATCGTATCACGTCCGAATGCATCTGCCGCTACGCCGTTTATCTTCGTGAACAGGAACGGGCAGCGCATACCGTTCAGAAGTACGTCCACGACCTGGGGGAGCTGGCGGCATATCTGGACGGCCAGACCGTCACCAAAGCTGCCCTGATTGAGTGGAAAGAGCAGCTTACCGCCGCCTATGCCCCGGCCACTGTCAACTCCATGCTTACTGCCGCCAACGGCTTTTTTGCGTTCATGGGTTGGCGGGATTTGTCCCTGCGACTGCTGAAAATCCAGAAAACCATCTTCTGTGATGAGAGCCGGGAGCTGACCCGCGCCGAATACATCCGGCTAGTGGAAGCCGCAGAACGGGAGGGCAACCAGCGTCTTTCCCTGGTGCTGCAAACCATCTGCGCAACGGGCATACGGGTGTCCGAGCTGCGCTTCATCACCGCCGAGGCCGTGAGCGTTGGCAGAGCGGAGATTTTCAATAAGGGCAAACGCCGGGTGGTGTTCCTTCCGGACAAGCTGCAAAGGCTGCTGAAAAAATATCTCCGGGAACAAAAAAAGACCGCCGGGGCGGTGTTCACCACCCGGACGGGAAAGCCCCTGGATCGCTCCAACATTTGGCGGGATATGAAAAAGCTGTGCGAGAGCGCAAACGTGGAGCCGGGGAAAGTCTTTCCCCACAACCTCCGGCACCTGTTCGCCCGGACGTACTACTCTCTGGAAAAGGATTTGTCCCGGCTGGCGGACATTCTGGGCCATTCCAGCGTCAACACCACCCGCATTTACACCGTGGAGAGCGGAACCGTCCACGCCCAGCAGGTTGCCCGATTGGGCCTTGTCCTGACAACATAGTTTCACTTCTGTTGTAACCCGCCTGTTTTCAAGCCGATACATATACTATTATACTAAGTGCCAACAAAGAATGCAAGGATTTTCTTCGGGATGATTTGCACGAAAAACAGACGGGACAGTTGAGCTTTTTTGCCCCGTCAGTTTTTTGCGCTTATTTTTGCGCTTAAAAGAAATATCAACTCCCTTTTTTCCCGCAATCAACTTAATGACAGTATAACCACATAGCTTTGGTAGAAGAAATTACAACAGAAGTGAAAGTCTGTTGTGTTTTTTGCGCCCTCTACAACAGAAGTGAAAGTCTGTTGTAATCGGATGCACTTCACTCTTTTAGAAAATTTTAGAAAAGCGCAGGAGGATCGTATAATGACTGGAGAAGAGGGCGCAGCACACCGTATATCTTATCGGCACCATAAGATTTTGGTTGAGATAGCCTACCTCGTTCTAATTATTGTGGCTGGCTTTACAGTTGGCATCAACCTTGTGTTACTGCATGAAACGCATCAAACCATAATCGCTAAGACAGACCGCCACATCTCTGAACTGTCCGCAAGCGTGAGCAACTCCCTTGCGCAAAGGTTTCAAAGAACGCTTCGAATTCTTGAATCTGTCGAGCTTAGTTATGATCAAGATGGTATATTATCATCCACTGAGCTGGAACGTCTGCATGAGAGGGCTGACTTGCTCCAATTCGAGTATTTTGCGTTTATTTCGCCAGATGGTTCGGCTGTCTGTTCCGATGGTGTTTCACGAACGTTAATGCAAGAGATTTACTAGAATATGCGCGTAAGTTGGAGAAAAAGGAGCAAATTAAAATCACACTTTTTGACAAACTTTGACTTTGACGTTGCAAAGTTAGGAAAAACGTTGTATACTATTCCTAATTGAACATAGCTAATGTGTTTGCAAATTAGTTAAAAACTGCATACTAAAGCAAGTCGCCTTATAGTATGGCTGATAATTATATGTTGTTGAGAAGTGCGGATTATACGACTGCACTGGTTGGCGTAACCGTCGGAACGAGTTATAGGTCCATTAAGTACTGTCTAAAGAATACAGGCCCTTCTTCATTTGAAGGATAGACAGTCAAAAGATAACAGCAGGTCGATGATAGGTAACGGCCTATTTGCTAACTTGAGAAGGAGGTGGGAAGTGTGCTTCAGGCTTTTGACACACTGCTTCAGAGAACAGTAGAAGCTGAATTAGCCGCAAAAAACAGAATAGATGAGCCTTTCCGATATGAATGTTTATGCTGTGGCGAAGAAGTGTATGTTGCAGCAGCGAAAAGCACAAAAAAAGCAGCCCACTTCCGCCACCGCCGGGGAAACAGCGACAGAGAATGTGAGTTGTATTTGGGACGAATGGGAATTGATGGTGCCCAAATTGCGGCAAAAAAGAGAGCGCATATTAGAACCGAAGTATACTATGACATCAAACAGAAAATGTTTTATATTGGGATACTATTTCAGGAAGAAAAATTGAAAGAATTTGAAGGTAAGTCTTGCGTTCTGGAATTTTTCTCCGCATGCAATTCGGTGCCATATGAAAGTATCGCAATAAATCAACAGAATTTTGCTCCAGATAGTATGGTTCTGTTTCCGTTGAAGCTTACAACCAACGATTGCTATATTAATATTTCTGGCATGAATTATCGTATTCGCCATGAGATCCTGTATAGTAACGATTTTCCGACATTTTTTAAAATTTCACCAAACGAGGATACGAACGGAAAATCCAAGCGTATTGTGGGCGGAAAAATCTATACAGCTACTCCCTACTATATCATTGCAAGGGATCGGAACGCAATTCAGAAAATAGCCAAGCATAGAGAACATGTTTCGGTTAACCAGATTGATGAAATTGATGCGTTTGGAAGCACTGTTTACGGTACAAATCTTCAGATTTTATCTGCCAATGCTGAATTGGTTGATTTGTTTTCTTACTTTAACTTTGATTTAGAAACTGCTCAAAGTGTGTTGCAATTATGGCCCCCGATGTATTCTGTAGAAGGAGTTCTTTGTACAGATGGCAAAAAAGCGTACCTCAGATCCACATTTGAGCTAGTGCCGCATAGCAATATTTCCTGTGAAACGGATGCTCTCAGAAAGTTTGATAGTCTATTCGAGGTAGATTTATCGTATCCAGTTCAGATTTGCTTTAATAACGTAGATATTCAATTTGAGCAACAGCAATATAGTTCTTTGCGGATGGATCAGCCTTGCGAACAAATCACAGCGCCAACGGTAAATGTTACAGAGTGTAGTAGTTTTTATCTGATTGATGCTGATGGATATAGGGAACTTCCTGTTGGGATTCATTTTATAACTGAGTCCAGTAAGATTGTGCAGTATCGGAGCAACTATCCGGTGGCTGTATTTAAGCGTCCAAAACCCATTCCTCCCAGCAGGGTAGAACTTCTTCGAGATGTGTTATCTTATTATAAGGTAACGCTTCCGTTTGATGAGCAACTTATAATTGGGTGTAATCTCAGTGCAGTTGCTCAGTCTTACATAGAAGAATGTCGGATTACGAATATAATCAATAAAAAGGCTTTAGACTTCATAAAGGCAGGTAAAGTATGAATTATTTTCAGTTGTTAACTAAAGAAGATATTCAAACTGTTTGCCGGAGTTTTCCTCACAAAGAAATGATTCAGGGCTTCAAAAAGAATCCAAAAGCTTTTAATGAAATGGCTAAAGGATACCGTCCACAATCGATTTCAGAGGATAGGGGGCGTAAATTATTATTAGAAAATAGTCATACAAAACTTGTCACAAATATGATTGAAGAGTTCCTAAAGCGGTGGAGTTCAGATATTAGTCAACGCATTGAAGAGTACACTAATGCAGGCAATTCAGAAATCGAATCCCATTTGAAGGCTTTTCAAGATACAATATTTCCTGATGGAATAGAGCTGTATTTTCGGCTGATAGAGAAACCCATTAGTGCAGAATATGCTTCCCTGCTTACTTCGGCTGTTTCTGTTTTAGCGTCGGAGAGGAAAAAAATGAGCAACATTGTATCAGCTCCGCAAGTTAAAGTGGGAGATTTGGAGCAAGAACGAAAAGATCATAAAATTGAAATTAGAGCAAAAGACTCAGAGATCAAGAAAAGAGACAAGGCGATAGAAGGCTTAAATACAGAGATTGCCAATTTATCTACAATGCTTGAAACCTTGCAAGGGGATTTAAGTCGCCAAATTGAACGAATACAAGAACTCGAAGAGTCGCAGAATGCTCAGAAAAAAGAGTTGGAAGATGCTATTTCCACAGCACATACATTTGAGGTCACAGTAAATAGGCAAAAAGCTGAATTGCAAGAGGCGCTGAGCGCTGTTGATGCAGGCAAGAAACGAGAAGCCGATCAACAAGTGGCAATCGATTCGCTGCAAGAAAAATTGTCTAATATTGAAAATGCACTGGCAGAGATGAGGGAAAAACCATATCAAGAAAGCGATCAACTTCTTTATCCAACTGATATAGACGAGTTTTCTGAATACCTCGGATACAATCTTAAAAGCATTGGCGTCAACGGTAGTACTGATGAATATAACCTATTGACAGAATATCTGTGCGATATTTTGTTCCAGAATAAACCTATTATGTGCAACCATGTTTCTGGGATGGCATTAGCTCGTTGTGTATCAAATGCTCTTTGCGGGACAAAATCCATTAAGATTCTTCCTTATTCGTCGGAAATCACCAGCAAGGACATTTTGTACTATTTAAACTCAGAAGAGAGAATCTTAGTTTTGGATGGTTTTCTGGGCAATTTTAACGAAATGGAATTGATTCCCATAGCCACAGGGATAAGAGGAAAAATCATCTTTATGACGCTGGAGTATGAACGTACAATTGCTTATCTTCCAAAGGAGGTCCTCTTATATTTTAATTATTTAAACGTCAGTAGGATTAAGGATTTCTTCTCGGAGAAGCCAATAGACGAAGACGCTACCGAAATTATGGAACAATGGATTCCGAAAGAAAGCAAGGCTGCGAACCGAAATGTTGAGAGACTTTGCACTGAAATTATGCAGCAACTAGGCTTTGGCAATGATATTTCGCTGCATATTGCCCAGAGAATGGTTTCGGAGGAAAAATTGGCTCAATATCTTGCATTTTCAATTCTCCCCTATAGTTGTGAAGCACTCGATTACAGACCATATGAAACATCGGAAAGGTTGCAAAAATACGCTGGAGAACAAGGAAAATGTAGATACAAGTCACTGCTATTAGGATGGTTTGGAAATGAATAAACTGCTAAATATAATAGCGAATGATCTATCTATAGTCCAATATTTTAGAGAATCAGACAATGATTTTACATATCGGGTTTGTTACTCGGCCTTGGCCTTATGGATGTTAAAATTGACCTCAAGTCGTGAGAATGGTGTAGTAGGAATAAGCAAACAAACTCAGTCTTTAAAAATTGAAGAATTGTTGTTGCAATATCAAGAATATTTCAAGCTAAATCCATCCTTCTTTGCTCATGACAAAAATAAAGAGCACACGTTGTCGCGCCATATTCGAAGAGTTTATGAAGAAACTGGATATTTGTTTTCAGATGAGAATAACCATAGCGTTGCGGCGAATTATGGAAGAACTATCTGTGCCACTGATGGAAATCTCTTTTTCGGTAATCCTGAATCTGGTTATTGGATGAATGGATTGGGAATTTATTGTCCTACCGCTGTGAACGATGTGGATTTATTTGAGGCTATGCTTAGAGATACGTTGACGATTGACGAATATATAACCGTAAAATATAATCCATTAGATTTTGAGGAACGAGACCTCGATGTTCATGAGTTAAATTTTTTTGATCCGACACGGCCTAAACCTCCTTCAAGTTCATGGCATACAGAGCAAATAACCGATAAGTCGATTGCACGCAACAACAACTGGGTTATGTATAGGACGCTGATTGACGAGACGCATCAAATTCTATTCAAAGAAGAGCCCCCAGATTCTGATAAAGGGCGTTTAACTAGTTTTGAGATACGGAGGTTATATTGTGCGTTAAAGGCTAAATATGGTGCGCCCATTATTGCATGGTTTAATAGGCTAGATGATCTCTATTCGCAGATTCGCATTTCGGCGCAGTTACCAAATCGTGAATACTATTTTATGCTGTTATTTGCATGGCCAGAACAAAACGCTTTCAATAGGACTAAGTTTATCTGCAAAAACAATATCTTGCCAACCGTAGCGAGAATGCTATGTAATATCGGTATTGAGATTAGGGGGTACGAGTAATGTCGGATGCTAAGGGTGTACAAGAATATTATGCGGCAATTCGTAATCGCTTGTCTAACTATATTAAATCTGATTATCTTGCTAACAGCGAGACTCTGCTTCTTTACGCAGACGACTTGCTTGGAGAAATAGTTGATACAAACGCAAAAATTGCGCAAGAACCTTATATTGAAACAGCTGCTTCTTATGAAAAAATTACAGATGGGATAAAGAACCTTGCGCACCTTGATGCAGGAGTAAAAAGCACTCTACTCAAACTTGTAAAAGCTAAGTTAGGTATCTTTTCAACGCCGTTCAAGCATCAAGTAGATTCTTTAGAAAACTTTGCACAGGGAAAAGATTTATTTGTATCGACCGGTACGGGCTCAGGTAAAACAGAATGTTTTCTTTGGCCTATCATTGCAAAATGTATTGATGAAGCTCGGAATCGTCCCGCATTTTTCAAGAAAAATGCGGTCAGGACTCTCATTATTTATCCAATGAATGCTTTGGTTTCTGATCAACTGGCCAGATTTCGCAATATCATGGGCCGAGAGGAATTTTTGAAAATATTCACCCAGGATACTTATGCTACACGAATCCCTCATTTTGGAATGTACACCGGGCGCACATCATATGCTGGCCTACCCAAACCTAGTAAGAACAAAGAACTTGCAGAAGCTTATAGGAGACGTTACTTGGTGGATGAGAGCGCCCCGGAAGAAAAAAAGATTCAGCAGAAGAAGAGGATCGAAGGTTTCAAGAGAATCAATAAATATCCTGCGCGCTATGGCGAAAACGGGATGGAAATATTCATTGATCACTTGGAACAGAATATTCATATGCCATCTCCGTATGACGCTGAACTGATTACAAGATTTGAGCTGCGAGAATGTCCACCAGATATTCTTGTGACCAATTACTCCATGCTTGAATATATGCTGATGCGAAAATTGGAATCTAAGATCTGGGATAGCACCAAGGAGTGGTTACATGAGTCGGAAGACAATAGGCTTCTAATTGTTCTTGATGAAGCACATATGTATCGTGGTTCTGCTGGCGGTGAAATAGCTCTTTTGCTTGACCGCTTATTTGATCGTCTTGAAATAACTGCTGATGATACTCAGTTTATTTTAACTACGGCAAGTATGCCAGATGATAAAAAGGCACGCAATGACTTCTATGAGGGGCTTACAGGAAAGAATGCACAAAAGTGCAAATTCCTAACTGGCACCAGAGAAAAACTGCCTGAATATGAACTTGTTCCAACTAATGCTGATCAACTGGAACATATTGGAACAACGCAAGTATATGGAAGAGAAGCCATTCAAAGAATAAAAGACTTTGCATCTGCAATTTTCAATGAGCAACTCCCGGATTCTATTGATTTAAGCGAGGCTAAAACATGGCTCTATGATAATCTCCCTCGCTATCAAGGCTTTATTGATTTATATCGAGTCTGTCGAGAGGGTGCAGAATCGTATAGCAAAATCAAGTTTCACGTGTTTGGAAGCGATAATGCAGATAATGCATTGGATTCGTTGCTAGTCATTGTTTCTATGGCTGAAAAGGACGGCAATTTACTGTTTCCTATCCGCCTGCATATGTTTGTAAGAGGATTGCAGGGTATTTATGCTTGCTCAAATCCTCATTGTCCTCATGCAAAATATTCGGAAAAAGAAAAATTACCTCTTGGCAAGATCATTTCTACGCCAAAAGATCAATGTAACTGTGGTGGTAAGATTTATGAACTAGTTAATCATACAAAGTGCGGTGCTCTGTATTTCAAAGTCTATGTGAAGCAAACCGCAGGGCAGGCGTTTTGGTATGTATTCCCGCGTAAGGGTATTAGTGGGAGCGGTGATGATCTCAAAGAAATGTTGCTTTACATCGTGCCGGAAGAATACATTCTTGAAAAAGGCGACAAAATGGGGGCATTAGATCCGTTTACCGGGAAACTCTTCACAACACCGAAGGATAGTTCAACTCTGCTCAAAGTGCTATACACTGAAAAAACTACAAAGAAGGGAACATCTTTTGTCTTCGGGAAATGCCCGAAATGCCGCAAAGTTATGCCGATAAAAAAGCCAACTGATTTTGCCACAAAAGGGAATATTCCATTTTATAATCTAACAAAAGCACAATTCGAGCTGCAACCGGCAAAATCGGACTTTGTGAATCAAGGGAAAAAAGTTCTGCTATTCTCTGATTCGCGGCAGAACGCCGCAAAACTGGCCCTGGACTTGTCTGACTCATCAGATGCTGACACTTTTCGGCAGGCAGTTATATTGGCGGGCATAAGACTAAGCAAATTTGGACTGTCTATGAGAGAGTTATATCCCGCTTTCCTAGAGGTGTGTATCAATCAGAAGTTATCATTCTTTGCAGGAAAAAGCAAGCGGAAATTTGACACCGACAAAGACACCTTTGCGAGAAAAAACAGGCATGGGAGAAAGGTTGACTACACGAAATTAGCCACAGATTACTTCTCTTCCCCACCAGAAGATTATGGAAAACATCTACTTAAATTTTTTACTGAAAGCCCTCGATCTTTCAAAGATATTGGGCTTGGTTTTTTAGCGCCCATGAAAAATTCTATAGATAGCGTACTTTATGAGTTGGAGGATGATGATATAGCAGTTAATGAAGATTTGCTATATCAGATTCTGGTCTTGCTTTTCTGGGATGTCATGGACACCAATGCCGCATTAGATAGCCACATTTCAGATGATATTAGACGATCCCTCCCAGGAAGGAGCAAAAATGACAGGGATAAGTTTGGAGTCGGTGCTGATTTCTATCAAGAACTGGATCATGATTTGATTCGTGAAGCGCAAGTAATATTGTCTCTCAATGAAACCGAAATGAACAAATTGCTGGAATCTGTAAAAACAGAATTCTTTGAGGCATCCAGTGAGGGAAAATACTACATCAAGCTGTCATCGGTTCAGATTTGTATTGCTGACAAAAATTTCATTTGGTATCGCTGTGGACGTTGTGGAAAGATATCCCCATTTAAATTGGGCAGCCTTTGCGGTGTGTGCTTCAAGGCTAAAAATGTTCATGCTATCAATTATGAAGAGTTATCGAGATTCGATTTTTGGCGTACCCCCATCTTAAATACGGTAGGTATTAAAGACAATATCCATAAAATAAATACTGAGGAGCATACGGCACAGCTGTCTCATAAAGATGCCCAAGGGGATATCATCAGCCGAACCGAAGACTATGAGATAAGGTTCCAGGATATTGATGCTGGCGAGCACGGTGAAAATGCAATTGATGTGTTAAGCTGCACAACAACTATGGAAGTCGGGATTGATATTGGCTCCCTTACTGCTGTTGGGCTTAGAAATATTCCACCTATGCGAGAAAACTACCAACAGCGCGCAGGGCGTGCTGGGCGAAAAAATGCAGGAATCTCAACTATTGTCACATACGCATTCGGTGGTGTACATGATAGCTATTATTTTAAGAATCCACATGAGATGATCTCAGGCGAACCTCGTCGTCCTTGGATCGATAGGGACAATCCTAAAATTGAGCAACGCCATTTGAACATGAAAGCACTAAACGCTTTTATGTTCAGCGATCTAATGAGTGGCTATGACAGCATAACAGAGATTGGAATTGTAGATTTCTGTGAAAGCTACGGTGTCGCGTTCCTTGAATGTTTAGATTGTTTAAGTTTGCCAACTGAACAGACCAGAGAAATGTTCCTAAAAATAAAGGACAAGGTGCTCGATGAGAAGAAACGCAAGGAATACATACATGACGACAAACAGACCTCAGCCTTTGATGTGTTCTATTCAGAAGGCTTTATCCCATCGTACTCGTTCCCCAAAAATGTTATTAGATTTTTCGTGGAAGAGGAATCTCCGTATGGGAAAAAGTATCCCCGTGTGGTGAAATACGCTCCCGAACGAGACATTGCCGTTGCCATCAGCGAGTACGCCCCAGGGCGCTTTGTAACAATTGATAAGAAAATCTACAAGAGTGGCGGCATTTATGCAAATCCGAAGCCTCACGGATACAATACAAACCAAGCTGAGTTTTACTTTAGCAATGGCGACTATTTCAGTGAAATTTTGGTTTGTAGTGAGTGTAATTGGTTTGGACACAAAGAGGAAGGGGTTGATACTTGCCCATATTGCCATGCTCCAGTTGAAACGAAGAAAATGCTTAGACCTTGGGGATTTGCTCCTGAGCGTGGTGATGATGTAAAGTTTGAAGACGAGGATGAAGATAAAACATACGCTGAAGCTCCATATTATTCCCATGTTCCGGAAGATTCACAGATGATTCCCTATAAAGGGCAAATTCGTTTTGCCAACTTGGAAAATCGACAAGTTCTAACTATTAATATGGGAAAATCAAAACATGGCTTCAATATTTGCCGCTGTTGTGGTGGTGCAGAAGTAGCTGGTTCTAAAAATACAGGCAAACCTAAGATAACACAACCATTCCATAATAATGCACCAATATGTCGGCATGGTGTGGTGGAATCGGAAGTCTATCTGGGGTATGAGTTTTTGACTGATATGTTCATGCTTGATATCAGGTATGATACTACAAAGCTGGTAAGCAATAAATCTACACAGGAGAAAATACTTCTCAGAATCGCAGCTACAACCTTGCAAGAGGCAATTAAGAAAGCTGTATCGTTGGAACTAGATATTGATTATAACGAGATCAACGGTGGTTGGATGTCCAGAATTGATGATGAGAACATGCTCCACCTGGAACTGTTCTTTTACGATAACCTTACAAGTGGAGCAGGTTATTCATCATTGATAGGGGGTGTTTTGGAAAAAGTCTTACAACGCACAAGGAATATTCTATCCACTTGCAACTGCTCTCGTACATGTAAAAATTGTTTGGATAATTTCTATAACCAGCGAAATCACGAATTATTTGATCGGCATCTTGGATTACAGCTTTTAGATTACGCTGAAACCGGAATTCTTCCAGAGGACTATGAACGTTCAGAGCAACTGGGCTATTTAATTCCTTTAAAACACTTGATAATCGAGGAAACAGGTGTTTCCGAGGAGCAGATAGCAATGGACTTTGAGGTTCTCCCGGCTTTGTATAAGAAACCTAGAAATACTGAGAAAAAGATGTATCTGAATCCATACGATTTGATTGACTGGCTACCGAATACATTTGTGGATTATATAGCTTTATCGAAAAGAAGGTGATTAACTAATGGGTGTGACTCGTTCGCCACTTCGATATCCGGGAGGGAAATCCAAAATTTATAATAATATCCGGAATCTCATAGTAACGAATGAGTATACTGGCAGAACATATGTAGAGCCCTTTGCCGGGGGATTCGGTGTTGGTATCGCACTCTTGGAAGACAATATAATCGAACAGGCAATAATGAATGATTTAGACATTCATCTCTATCATTTTTGGGATGCTGTACTACATCAAACAGAGGCTTTAATCAATCTTGTTCGTGAAACACCCATTACCCTTGACGAGCGTATGAGGCAGAAGCAAATTTATTCAAATGAGGAATCTCCTCCTCTATTAGATGGGTTCTCTACACTCTTTTTAAATCGAGTAAATTATTCTGGGGTTCTATTTGCAGGGCCGCTTGGAGGAAGAAACCAGAACAGCGCATATCCACTAGGATGCCGATTCAATAAAAACAATATTATCGAAAGAATACAAACTGTTGCACGCTTTAGAGATCAAATTTTCCTCCATCACCGGGATGCCTGCGAATTGATAGTAGAATTGCTTGCAGAAGAGAACAATGATTTATTCTTCAACATTGACCCTCCATATGTAATCAAAGGGAAATCATTGTATAGTGAATACTATACTGAGGAGGACCATCGAAATCTTGGAGATATTATTCATGAGCATCTACGAAACGTTCCTTGGATTATGACATATGACAGTTGTGATTTAATAAGGGAGATATACCAAGACAACTTAATTTTAGAATATGGGATGTTTCATAGTGCGCATAACCGCGCGCAGGGACGTGAACTTGTTATTACAAACCTTCCTGAAGATCAATTTACTTGGGGATAAGCATACTCATAACGATAACCGAGTATTAATTCATTTCCTCTATGTCCAGAAGAACTTCTTGCGTCTTAAATAAAGTCCCGTTTCACTTTGTTTTGCGGTGCGAGA
>Ga0137308_102292_pt1 | contig 13350 bp, 11 predicted proteins | sample Inofrocosms_June_FD_97181 | JGI IMG/M metagenome (GOLD analysis project Ga0137308, IMG submission 97181) | Mouse cecal microbial communities from Vienna, Austria - N-Acetylneuraminic and N-Acetylglucosamine D2O microcosms_June | ecosystem: Host-associated > Mammals > Digestive system > Large...
AGAACTGAAATGTCAACATCTTAATTAAAGCCGTAAAACTTTTGGCAGATCTTATACAATGTGGTGGACATGCTGCGCCCGCCCTTCCCGGGCAGGTTCACCGCGCGGCCCAGGATGCCCCGTCGCACGGCCCGGTAGAGGCCCTTGTCCGTATCCTTTAGATACTTCCACAACTGGGCTTTTTTATCCATATTCTCCTCCTTGCCGGAGCGGATCAGCATGACGCTGGACACCGCGGTGATGATCGTCAGGTAGCGGATCATATACTGCCGCAGCTGCCTGGACTTCACCTGCGCCTGCGACAGGATGTCGATCATCTGCTTGTTGACCCGGATCTGCTGATCGATCCGGCTAATCATGACCGATTCATGCACCGACTGGTCCTCCCGTCCGATAAAATAGCGGTAAAAATTCACATCCAGGTAATACAGCGTGGTCACGCAGGGCAGCGGCTCGAATACGAACAGGTTGTCCACGTAAAATGTATGCTTGGGCAGCCGCAGCCCGCAGGATTTTAACAATTCCGTCCTGTATATGGCCGAGTGCATCAGGATGTATTTCCCGGTATGCATGTGTCTGACCTGATCCCAGCCGAAGACCTGGTCTTTCGGGAAACATTTCCTGTACTGCATGACTTTTTTCCGGGCGGCCCCCTGTTTCTCGTACACAAAATTAGTGATCAGCATGTCCAGCGTCTGGGGCCCGCGGGTCAGTTCCTCCAGGGTATCCATCACCACCTGATAAGCCTCCGGGTTCACCCAGTCGTCACTGTCCACCACTTTAAAATAAAGGCCTTTTGCCTCCCTGATACCTGTATTGACTGCCGCCCCGTGTCCGCCGTTTGCCTGATCGATCAGCCTTACTATATTCGGGTACTTCTGCTCATACTCCCTGCCGATCCGGGACGTTTCGTCCACGGAGCCGTCATTGACTACCAGAATCTCCACGTCCTCTCCGCCGGGCAGCAGAGACTCGATGCATTTTCTCATATATGCCGCCGAATTATAACAGGGAACCGCCACCGATAATAATTTCATTTTCCGTCACCTCATACCATATCTTCTAAACACACTTTTCCCGAACATAATAAATCCGCTTCTCTAACGCTTATCCGCCTTCCTGAACTTATCTGCCCCCTGCGTGATATCCAGATATTTCGCATACGCCGCGTAAGCCGAAGGCAACGGATAGTTTCTTTCTATCTCCTCTTTTTCCGCAAAGATAAATCCGGCTTTCTCCGCCGCCGTTTTCTGGTTTGCCAGTTCATCCGTCCTGATCAGATAACCGGTCATATGCCATTCTTTATGCGTAAAAATATGTTTTGCCTCTCCGATCTTCTGTATGCGCAGAGACACAAATCCCAGCCTTTTCAAATATTCCAGCACCTGCCTGTCGCTTTGCTTTCCGGGCAGGCAGGGGAATTCATAAAAACCTGCCAGAAGTCCCCTCTCTTCCCGCTTTGCCAGCGCCACCCTTGTTTCGTCCTGCATAACAAGCACCGTTTTTTCTTCCGCTTTTCTCGCCTTCTTCGGCGCTTTTTTCGGGTATTCCATCATGCATCCCTGACGATATGCACCGCAGAACCCCCGCAGCGGGCACTCTTCACATTTCGGCTTTCCGTTCGGCAGACAGACCATGGCGCCAAGCTCCATCATCGCCTGATTAAAATCTCCGGGCCGATGATCCGGTATCACAAAGTAAAGTTCCTGCTCCACCGATTTTTTTACCTTCGCATCCAGAATATTCCGCCCGTCCAGCATGATCCGGGAGAGTACCCTCAGCACATTCCCGTCCACCGCCGGCGCCTTTTTTCCATAGGCAATAGAGGATACCGCTCCTGCCGTATAACTGCCGATCCCCGGCAGCTTACAGAGTTCTTCAAACTCCGCCGGCATTTTCCCGTCGTATTCCTCCATGATCTGCTTTGCCGCCTTCTGCAGATTCCGCACTCTGTTATAATAGCCGAGCCCCTCCCAGAGTTTCAAAAGCCCCTCTTCCTCCGCCTCCGCCAAAGCCTTTATATCCGGCAGTGCTTTTAAAAACCTGTCATAATAAGGCTTTACCGCTTCCACCCGGGTCTGCTGCAGCATGATCTCCGAAAGCCACACATGATAAGGCGTCGGCTCCTCCCTCCAGGGCAGGATACGCCTCCCTTTATCGTACCAGACGAGAAGCGGCTCCGGTATCCGGTCCATTTCCGAGAGATATACCGGCAGGGGATCTCTGATCTTCATGGAATCCGCCGTCACAAGGCAGTCTCTGGCGATGATCCGGACACCCGCTTTTCGCGCCTCCAGCAAAGCTTCCGCAAATTCGGGCTGGGTTCTCCGGTTGGGCACCACATAGTCCACCCGGTCCATCTGCACGACAAAGAGAAGGTATGCCTCATATCCTGCTTCCTTTGCCCTGATCAATTCCTTCACATGTTTTACGGCCCTCTCCGAGGGTGCATCCGGAAAGCTGCCAACACCGTCCTCTTCCAGCGTACAGCCCTTTACCTCCATATAAACTTTTCTGATACCGCCATCTTCACCCGCCGCTTCTACATAAAAATCAAACCTTGATTCCCCGAAGGTCATTTCCGGTTTCAGACAGGTAACATCCGAAAAAAGTCCCCCGGAAAGCAGCCACTCCCCCGCCGCCTTATTGGGCGCCTGGGAATCCATATTGACGATCCTGCCTTCCTTTTCCACCGCCACAAGGTCATAGGCCGTGGAACGCCCTTCTTTTTCCGAATGCTCCAGATAAACGGCTGCACCCTCTCTCAGCAGTTCCCGGCATCTGCCGGTATTTTTCACATGTACCTTTTCCTCTTTCCCGTCCACTGTCACATAAGCGATAAACCGATTTGGCCTGGATCGGAAAATTCCTTTTTTTATCTGTTGATACTTCATCTGTATCAGCACCTTTTCCCGTTTATGTCACTGTCCCGCTCCCGCCCGGTATATGGTGCGGAATTTCACCCGACAGTCTCTTTCCTGTTATTATCATCCCGTAATTCATCCGGATTTATACCGGAAAACATTTGTCCGGTACCGCCTTAAGGCGCCCGGCACCCGTGCCGGATCGGCACCCTCGCCGCCGGGACCACCTCCGAAGCCGGGTCTGTATGTACCGCCTGATCGTCAAAGAAAATATGCGCCCCGAACGCCTTCAGGATATCCTTTTTCTGAACCCCGCCTAGAAAAAAAGCCTCGTCTATCCTGACGCCCCAGGCTCGCAGCGTGCGGATCACCCTCTCGTGGGCGGGCGCGCTCCTTGCCGTCACAAGGGCTGTCCTGATCGGAGCCTGCTCCTGCGGAAACTCCTTCTGCAGCTGTGAGAGAGTTTTCAGAAACTTGGCAAAGGGCCCCGCCTGCAGCGGGTTTTTCGCATTTTCCTGTTCGTTTCTCTCAAAAGCCTCCAGCCCCTGCGCCTGAAAGATCTGCTCCGATTCATCGGAAAAAAGCACCGCGTCTCCATCAAAGGCAATACGTATCTGGCTGATGTCCCCGTCGCAGTTATAAGTATGGATTCCCTCGCCGCAGATGGTCCCCGCCGCAATACCGCAGTCTATGGCACCCTGCACATCCTCCTCATAAGCCGATAAAAACAGATCCGTTTTAAAAGCCGTCAGATAGGGGGCAAGGGAAACGCCGCTGACCAGCGCCGCCCGCGTGATATCCAGCCCGTATTCCTGAATTGCGTTAAATACCCTGAGCGAAGTGTCCGGGCTGTTGCGGGACATCACAATAACTTCCACCCGCCCCTCCTGCCCCGGTATCTTATTCAGATTTAGCAGCGCCCTGATCAGGGCAAACCCGGGGCCCGGCTGTAACAGTTCATGTTCATGTTCCACCTGATAATCACAGTATGCTTCCACGCCCTCCCTCTCAAAAAGTTCGTTTTCCTTTGAGAGGTCAAAGAGCGCTCTCGAAGATACGCCGATCACAAGCCTGCTGTCTAAATCAAACGCCATATCTGCTCCTTTCCGCCGCATATCCCGGCATTAACGGAGCCTTCTGCATTCAAACCTTTCTCTTGTGGCAAGACAGTATTTCAATTCTTCATACCGCTCTGTAATATCTCCCGGCTTCACTTCCACATCTATGGCGATCGCCATCGTATTGATCATCGCGTCAGTCAGCCTGTCTTTCATGGTCGTCAGTATCTGCAGTTTTTCTTTACAGGTATCGGCATCCAGATATGCCAATACCATAGGATCTATTCCCGGCTCCGCCTCTTTCTCGGGGGACTGCTCTTTTTCAGATGTAACTGTCTTTTCGTTTCCGCTGTCGCTTCCGGCATTTTCTTTCATCCCGGCTAATACGGATATTCCGGAATTTCCGTTTTGCCTATCTGGCCCTGTCCGTCCTGATTTCGGCATACCATCCGCTCCCTCTGCTACAGGATCGGCAGCGCCGCTCTCCACCAGTTCAAACCGCTTTTTCTGCGTTACATACGGATATTTTCCCTTATCCACAGGCCCCAGAAACATGGAAAGCTCTCTTGCATATACGCCAAATTCTCCGTAAAGCGCCTGATAAACAACCAGTTTTTCTCCGGTCTCCGTATGTTCTGCCACTGTTATGACACGGTAGCAGTTCCCTTTAAAATGTTTATAAATTTCACCCGGTTTTGGAAGCTGTCTCATTCTAACCTTCTTTCTGTCTGCCTGTTACTTATTTTATGACAGACATTATTAGTATACCCCCAAAAACCGTTTTTGTCATGCCCAATATAGCAGAAGATGTGTCCTATAATCAGGACAATTATGGAAGAAAATGAAAATTACTGCCGCGGAAATATCCCTTCGTCACCACGCTCTTTCTATGATTCCTTAAAGGATATTTCCTGCGGCAGCAATTTTTCTTCGCTGCGTTACCTTTCTGATGCAATTACATTTTTATCAATCCCATCACTGTCTCATCAGCTCAAACGTCCCGTATACCTCCTTCGTTTCCGCATTATAAGCCTCCAGTTCGATCGTATCGCCAAGTTCCGTTTTTGTCAGGCTGAGTTTCCATAAATTTTCTCCGTTTCCGAGCATTTCCGTACCGGAAGCTATTCTGACCTGGTGCTCTTCTCCTGCAGCGGCGCCCGCGAGCCGGAAGCAGGGCATCTGCTGCCAGTCTTCGCTCTCATCTTTATATACGATTTCCAGATAAGTACCGAGTTTTGTCTGAGTCACTTCCGCCCGTTCGATAACGGCGCTTGTTCCGGGAATCTCCGCAGATCCCGCCGGTACATAAGCCTCCGACACCGCGTCGCTGATATCCGTCAGTGTAAAGCGGATCTCGGTCCGCAGAACATCGTCCATGCTTTCCATACTCTCGTCCCAGACGATACCGGTGCAGACCACATCCAGCGTCTTTTCCTTCACGTTTTTCCCGCACTCGATCATGATATCCATCACATCGTCGCTTACCGACTGGAAATAGATTGCAGACACCGCTATGCCCAGATCCTCCATATTCTGGATTCCCGCATTGACATGCACTATCTCAAGGTTCCTGGAAGCCGCATATTCCCCGGCGCTGATACCTTCTTCCATGCCCCAGTCACTTATGGGATCTTCCGCTATGGCATCCTCCGGTATAAAGAAATAACGCCCCCCTTCCTTTGCCCGTGCCTCCAGCACGACATAAATGCTGTCGCTGTCGCACATTGCCTCTTTCACGGTGTAGTCCGCAAGCATACCCTCAGTGATCTCTTCCTTCTCCTGCTCCGGAGCGGATACGATCAGATCCTCTGCCTCTACAAAAGGCACTGTCTCTTCATTTCCGCTTTCTCTCAGAAAATCCAGTATGCCGAAATACTTCTCCGCCGCATAGACACCTGTTCCAAGCACCATAACCGATATCAGGATAAGCGCCGCCGCTCTCAGATACGCCATTCCCGCCGATGACTTTCTTCTTCTGCCGCCTTTTTGGTTTTTGCCATAACTTTTACCGTAATTTTTATCATAATTTTTCATAATTCCTCTATTGCCGCCTTTCTCCGGTAATTCCGCCAGTGTCTGCACATACCCGCGCCATACATTTTCCGGGATATCCATTTCATCTCTCAGTCCGTTTACCATATCATCAAATCTGCTCATAGATCTTTCCTCCTCTACGCCCTTGCGCCGAATTTCCTGCCGCCTGCCATACCGCCTCTTTCATACGCACGCTCCATCTTATCTCTTGCGGCGGCAAGGCGGCTTCGCACCGTACTCTCGTTGACCTTTAACATTTCCGCAACTTCCCTTGTCTTAAACCCCTGTACATAATATAAAATAACAACCGTACGGTGTTTCTGATCCAGACAGTTCAGAAAGTCGTCCCACTCCACATTGATAAAGCTTTCCTCCTGAGCCCCCCTCTCCATGATCTCCTCACCGGGTGCCATATATTTTCTCTGCCTGCATATTTCATTACAGTGATTGATCAGTATCTTCGTCATCCATGTCTTGAAATAACGGTCCTGTTTCAACGAGCCGATCTTCTCCCAGCATGTCAGCGCAGTCTCCTGCATGGCGTCTAAAACATCCTCATCATTTCTCAGGATGGCTTTTGCCACTTTATACATATTCTGCGCCTGCACCTGCATCAGGTCCTCAAAGGCTTCCTTGTTGTGCCTTTTCGCTTTCTTTACCAACTGTTCCATCTGTATTTTTCTCCCTTCCCGCCATGCCCCTGCAATCGGCAAAACGTTCGCTCTCACTCTTCATCCCGGGAATTTTCTTTTTCAGATCTGCAAATTCTGTAAACATGTTTTTTTAACAAATTTGTTTGTTTTATACTTATTAGATGGAGAAAGTGTCTTTTTTGTCCAAAAAATTTGACAAAAAAATACAGGGTAGAAACCTACCCCATATCATGATAAATCTTTTTAAGCTGCCCGTAAAGCCTGTCGTATATTTCCTGCCGTTCCTTGTATTTTTTATGCCGCTTTCCGTCCGGAATAAAGCATTCTTTTTCCCTGACCATACATGCTATCGCCTGTCCCGGGTTTTCGTATACGCCGCAGGCTGCCGCTCCCAATATGGCGCTTCCTGCCGCCCCCGTCTCTCTGCAATCTACCGTATATATCTCTCTGCCCAATATATCCGCCTTCAACTGTAATATCTCTTTTGATGCCGTACCTCCTGTCGCCGTTATCTTTCTCACGGATATTCCCGCATCCTGCAGACTTCTGTATATGAGACAAAGTTCCATTTGTGTTCCTTCCACCAGTGCCTGATAAATGTCCTCACATCCCGCTTCCAGAGTTAATCCCAATAAAGCCCCTTTGGAATGCTCATCCATATAAGGAGTCGCCGCCCCGGCGAAATGGGGCAGGGACAGGACTGCAGACGGTTCATTTTTTATACTGCGATCTAATATCCCATACAGTTCTTCTCCCCCCTTTAAAATCTTCTCCACAAACCACCTGAGCACAGAGCCCGATGCATTGCTCCAGGCCACTGTGTTATACAAGCCCGTTATTACAAAGGGTTCACAGGAAATCTGATATGCCTCTATCGTGTCCGTGTTCAATGTACCCGGAGCGATGACCGCAGTGATCCCTTCTGTCGTTCCTGCTGCATTCACACACTCTCCGGCCCGGTACACTCCGGCGCCCAATGCATTCGCAATATGATCATGGCATCCGCATACTATCCGCGCCTTTCCTTTTATATCCAGTTCTTTTCGCAGGCTCTGTTTCAAAGCCCCCACAATGGTTCCCGGCTCCACTACTTCTGACATAAGTGTCATTTCAAGTCCTGCCTGTTCAAATAGCCACGGTGACCATTTACCGGTGCGATAGTCAAGAAGCATTGTCCTTGAAGCCATAGAGGTATCTACTGCCGCCGTTTTACACAGCCGGTACATAATAAAATCCTGAAAGGTAAATACTTTCCAGATTCGTTCAAATATCTCCGGAACCGCTTCCCTCATCCATAAGATCTTTCCCAGAGAATAAAGCGGGGATACAGGAAGGCCCGTTATATCCGTTACTCTCCTGCTCCCCGTTTTATTTATAAATTGTGTGTGATAAATCCCGCCCCTCTCATCTGTACCGGTAATCCCCATTGTCAGGGCGTTTCCCTCCGTATCAACCGCGATAACGGCCTCTCCCAAAGCGGATACCGTTATCGTCTCTATTTCCCTGGTACCGCTTACCGCTTTCAGACATTTACAGACAGAACGCCACACCTCCTCCGGATCTAACTCCCGTATGCCTCTGCCTGCCAGCCTGTATCCATAGCCGGCCCGGCAGACTTTTTCTGACGCTCCATTCTCATCCATACAGAGGGCTTTTACTCCCGAAGTTCCGATATCCAATCCGATAAAATACATTCTCTCCTATCCCCTGTTTTTAAAAAGCCTGACAGCGTATGCTGCCTTTTCTTTCATAAGTTCTCTCGCATACTCACAGATTTCATGGAAATACGGCGGTTTCTCAGAATCCGCAATATATCCCGTCAGCTGTTTTGCAGGCTCGCATGCCATATAGGTATAATAATTGATCTTCCGGATTCCGCCGTCAATACATCTCCACGTATCCTCTTCACTCAGCCACGAACCGCCATGCATGACAAGCGGAAAATCCGGTAAGGCCTTTCTGATCGCGCTCAGCCGTTCATAATCCATTTGAGGCTTTTCGATATATATTCCATGTACGGAACCGAACGAGACAACCAGACTGTCCACTCCGGTCTTTCCGACATACTCCGCCGCCTTTTCCGGCTTTGTAAAAAAGTACTCCAATGTCTTCCCCTCCGGCAGCGCCCTTCCCTGCCCTTCCACATTGCTGGGCATTTCACCATATTCTCCTTCCACGGAAACCCCCTTCTCATGACAGATCTCCACCATCTTTTTTGTCCTCTGCACATTTTCTTCAAACGAAAAACGGGCAAAATCAGCCATAACAGAGGTAAAACCCAGACTCAGCGCTTTATAAATATATGTCTCTGTCGTCCCATGATCCAGATGAAGGGCACAGGGTACGGATGCCCTTTGGGCTGCCGCTTTCATCAGCGGTCCCATCATTTCAATAGGGGCATAGGGTTCATGGAGCTGCGCATGGCTTAATATCACAGGCATATTTTCTTCTTCCGCCGCTTCTATCACAGCCCTTAACATCGTAAGGCTCGTTGTATTGATCCCTGCCACCGCATAATTATTTTTTTCCGCATCATTCAGCAATTCTTTCGTATTTACCAGCATTTTTCATTCTCCTGTTTTTCCATTCAAACATTTCCTTGAACTGTTCATATAATTCCCTGTAATACTCCCTGTATTTTTTATCCGGCATATATGTTCTGCCCAGCCGTATCAGCTTTTCGGCGCCCTGTTCCAACGTATCAAAAGCCCCCGCCTCTTTGCCCGCCAGCATGGCGCAGCCCATGACTCCCGCTTCGTTTCCCTCTACCGTTGCGACTGCCCGCTCCCATATATCAGCTTTTATCTGCATCCAGACAGGTGAAAATGCCGCGCCGCCCACAGTCCGTATATCCGGTATCACGATCCCGTTCTTTTCCATGATCTCCATATTCATCCTCATATGAAAAGCCGTCCCCTCCAGCATTGCCCGGAAAAGATCACTCAATGAGGTATCCAGCGTTATCCCGTACAGCATTCCCTTCGCATCCAGAGAAAAACAGGGCGTCCCGGATACCGAGAAATCCGGTATTACAATGATCCCGGACGGTTTATCGGACACGCTTTGATCCAGTTCTTTATAGGAACATCCGCCGCCCAGCCGGTTTCTAAACCATTTTATGATCGAACCGCTGGTCAGACACAGCCCATATGTCGCATAGGTATCTTCCATAATATAAGGTATACAGCTGTAGTTGGATTCCATCATAAATGTCTCTCTGCAGGGTCCGTCCATGAGAACGCTGATCGTTTCGCAGCTTCCGGACACATTTACCGCGATCTTTTGGTCCGTCATACCGGCCCCCAATGCACAGCACCATCCGTCATGTCCTCCGGTCAGAATTTTAGCGTTCCCCGAAATCCCCAGTTCTTCTGCCAGTTCAGACCGGATCGTCCCGACCACAGTTCCAGAGGGAAACGCCTCTGACATCAGTTCCTTCTTCACTCCTGCCGCTTCGAAAACCGTATCATCCCACTTCTTTTTTGTGATATCAAAAGCCATCGTCCTTGCCGCCAGAGAATAGCTGATCCCACGCATTCCTGTCAGCATGTAAATGATAAAGTCCTCATACAGGAAGATTTTTTTAATGTTTTTATAATACTCCTCCCGCTCCCGTATCCACATCAGCTTTTCTATCGTATACGTCCCGTTCGGCACATTTCCGGTCTTTTCATATATTTTTTGTCTGCCCAGTTTTTTACAAAGCCGTCTGCTCTCCTCCATTCCCCTTATATCGTTAAATAAAAGAGAGGGGGCAACAACTCTGTCATGCTCATCCAGCCCTACTCCCGCCTCACCTATGGCGGATACTGCCAGCGCTTCTATGGGTTCTGTTGTCCTGGCTGCCGCTTCCCGCAGTGCCTCTTTTGTTTTCTCCCACACCAGATTCCCATCCAGTTCGTAACGTCCGTTCTCTGCCATACAGTCATATTCCCGTCTGGCAAGTACAACCCTGCCGCCCTTTTCATTGAACAGCGCACACTTTACTCCGCTGGACCCGATATCCAAACCTCCGAACACCATGCTCCCACCCCTTTCGCCCGGTTCCTTTCCACATTTAAATTTACCGGAAAATATATCCGTTACTCAGCAGGCGAATCGTCTCTTTTGCCGACTCTTTCATTGCTTTTTTCGCAATCGCTTCTATCTCATGATAGTAAAGAGGCCTTTCCGCATCTACTGCTTCCATGATTGCCTTCTGCGCACTGGTAGAAACCTTTGTATAGACATTTACCTTACTGAGGCCGTATGTAATCGCTTCTTTCATCTGTTCCGGTGCCACGCCGGAAGAACCATGCATCACCAGCGCACAGTCCGATGCCTTTCTTAAGCGCCTCAGATGTTCCATATCCAATACCGGTTTTGCCACAGTCATCCCGTGTACGGTCCCAAAGGATACCGTCAGCGCATCCGCCCCTGTTATCTCGATAAACTTTTCGATTTCGTCAGGATCTGTAAAAAATTCCTTCAATTCCAGATTCCCCTCCGCCTTTTCCACCATATCTACATTAGGCATTCTTCCCACAAGCCCTTCCACCGTTACGCCGATACTGTGGCAGAACGCAACACACATTTTTACAATCTCCGCATTTTCCTCAAAACTGCGGTCCGAAAAATCCGCCATTACAGAAGTATATCCCGCTTTGACCGCCTTCATAATATAATCAATACTGGTGCCGTGATCCAGATGCAGGCACACCGGCACCTTTGCCTCCTCAGCCATACGCGCCATAACAGGGCCAAGTTTTTCAACAGGGCCAAAGGCATCATACAGCTGGGCCTGTCCGATGATCACAGGCGCATTCATCTCCTCCGCCGCCTGCAGTACCGCCTCGCATGTATCCAGTGTAGGTGTTGTAAAACCCGCCACTGCATAATGATTCTTTTCCGCATCCTCAATTAACGATTTTAAATTTACCAACATATTCTTATTATCTTTCCTTTCATGATTTCATTGTCCGTTTTTTACGCATTACATCTATGATCACCGATATGGCAACAACAAGCCCTTTTACGATCAACTGGTAAAAGGAATTCAGATTGATCAGATTCAGTCCGTTATTGATAACCCCTATCATCAGAACACCTATCATCGTGCCGCCGATACGCCCGATACCGCCCGACATACTGGCGCCTCCCAGAGCCGTGGCCGCAATGGCATCCAATTCAAAATTCTGGCCAAGTGTCGGTGAGCCTGAACCCAGCCTCGCCGTCCATATCACGCCGCAGAATGCCGCAAAAAATCCTCCGATCAGATAGGGTATCGCCGTTATGACCCTTACATTGATACCTGAATACTCTGCTGCCAGTTCATTTCCTCCTATTGCATACAGGTATGTCCCCACTCTGGTTTTATACATTAAAATGCATATTAATATCACAAAAAATACCGAATAGGCAACCGTTATGGAAACCCCGCCGAAAAACGTAGTAGTCCCCAGTTTTGTAAAGGATTCTTCGGAACATCTTACAGGCGCGCCGTCACATATAACCTGACAAAGGCCTCTGCCTATGTTCTGCGTTGCCAGTGTCGCGATAAAAGCAGGTATCTTGATGTAGGCGATCAGTACCGCATTCACCGCCCCTACCAGCAGGCCTATCGCAAGACAGAGAATAATCACCTGCCAAACCGGATATTTCCCGGAACCTATCAGTGTTGCGCATATAATTCCTGATAATCCGACAGTGGAGCCTACCGATATATCGATCAGTCCCAGTATGATCACCATTGTCAGCGCACATGCCAGCATCATATTCGTAGATACCGATTTTAAAATATTGAGGAAGTTATCCTTTGAAATAAATTTATCTGACATAAGTGTCACTATTACACACAATGCCATAAGCCCTAACAGCGAACCCAGATTCATTTGAAACCATCCGATGACGGGATTCATTTTTTTATTCATTTGCTTCATTTGTTTTCCTCCCTGCTGCATAATCCATAATTATTTCCTGACTGAATTCCGCCCGTTCGATCTCGCCTCTGATACGGCCTTCCCCCATAATGTAGATCCGGTCGCACATATTGATCACCTCCGGAAGTTCCGAAGAAACAAGAATAATGGAAACGCCTTCTCCCGCCAGTTGGTTTATGATCCTGTATATCTCGGATTTTGACCCAACATCGATCCCTCTTGTAGGTTCATCCAGAATGATCACCTTCGGTCTGCCGGCAAGCCATTTCCCGAGCACCACCTTCTGCTGGTTGCCGCCGCTCAGATTTCCCACCATCTGTTCCCCTGATGTCACTTTAATGGAAAACGCATCCACATAATGATTAACGATCCCGGCTCTCTTTGCCTTATTTACCCGGATTCCCTTTATGATCTCCTTCAGTGCCACCAGTGTCATATTAAAGGCAACCGAATTGATCAGCACCAGCCCTTCATTTTTCCGGTCCTCAGGTATATAGGCAATTCCGGCTTCTATGGCGTCTTTTGGTTTTCTGATATCCACTTCGTTTCCATCCAGATAAATACTGCCGCCGCTTCTTTTTAATATGCCGAAGATCGTCTTCATCACTTCGGTCCGCCCCGCTCCTATCAGTCCTGAAAAACCTATGATCTCTCCGTATCTGGCATAAAAATCCACCTTTTCAAACAGCCTGCCGCAGGAAAGCCCTTTTACCTCCAAGGAAACATTCCCGATCGGATTTTCCGTCTTAATGTAGTATTTTGTAAGTTCCCTGCCCACCATCATATTGATCAGCTGCTCTGAGGTTACCTCCTTTATCGGGCA
>Ga0137308_102293_pt1 | contig 13345 bp, 7 predicted proteins | sample Inofrocosms_June_FD_97181 | JGI IMG/M metagenome (GOLD analysis project Ga0137308, IMG submission 97181) | Mouse cecal microbial communities from Vienna, Austria - N-Acetylneuraminic and N-Acetylglucosamine D2O microcosms_June | ecosystem: Host-associated > Mammals > Digestive system > Large...
TGCTACCAGAGCCACCGATGACAGCGACTGGGAAACTGCTACCTATTATCTGGGTAACTGGGATGATGGTGCAATGAAGACCGGCTGGCAGAAGATCAATGTCTATGATGAAGACGAAGATGATGACATGGATTACTGGTTCAACTTCAAGTCCAATGGTAAAAAGAGATTCCTGGAAGATGCCGATGAGCAGGTTATGGAGAAGAAAATCAACGGCAAGAGGTATGGTTTTGACAGCCGTGGCGTAATGGTATCCGAGTGGACCGAGGTTGCAACGACATCCGCAGCATCCACAAGCACATGGAAATATTACAGTGACCCGGAAGACGGGGCCCGTAAGACCAAGGGCTGGTTCAAGGTAGTGGCCCCGAATGAGGACAATACCTTCAAGGATTACGGAAGCGACAGCTTTGCCGCCACCCATGCCGATGACGAGTCCGAGAAGTGGTATTATGCAGACGGCGACGGCAATCTGGCAAGGGGTGAGATCAAGAAGATCAAAGGCAAATATTACGGTTTCTGGCCGGATGACGGTGCCAAGGGCGGTGCCATGCTGACAGGCCTGTGTGCCCTGGAAGTAGAAGGTGACCAGATTAAAAGCGTAATTGCAGATGATATGGATGCAGATGACCTTGACGACTGCATGGACCGGGAAGGTGACTTTGTGGGCTTCGGAGGCCCCGACTCCAACGAGACTCTGTTCTACTTCGGAAATGACGAGGATTCCGATGGTGCAATGAAGACAGGTGCTGTAACCATCAGTCTGGACGGTGATTCCTACAGCTTCCAGTTCAGCAAGGCTGGTGGAGCAGAAGGCAAGGGCCGCGGTCTGACCGGTATTGATGATGAGAAGTACGTCTATAAAAATGGTCTGAAGATGAGAGCTGACAGCGATGAGAAATATATCGTGGTCTATGCCAGTGGAGATACTGGTGATGCACGTGCACAGGTTATGGAGTGGGATTCTTCTGATTTACGTGCACTTGCCAGTGAAGGCAGTGTCGGCCAGAACAAGGACGGCGACACGGTAAAAGCAGCTATCTGGGCAGAAGGACAAATGTTCCCAAGTGAATTTTATCTCTTAAATACTTCTGGAGCAATTGTCAAGAATAAGACTGCCGCTAAAGATGGTGATGACTGGTACTTCTACGTTGATGACAAGAATATTGCTATGTATACTAATAGCAAGACCCTGAAGGATGATCCCAGTAAGGGTTATATCATGGATGTCAATCTGGAAAACTGGAAGAACTGGGCGCCAGGGGTTTGGCCTGACGAGCCAGAAGATGGTGATGAGATTTCTTTAAGTTTTATTGAGTAATTTCCTGGAAAAGAATAAGTCTGATTTACAAAAAGACTGCTGTACAGATGAATAAAAACATCTGTACAGCAGTTTTCAATTTCACGGACCGCATCCTTCCCCAGGCCAGGGAATGGCAGACCCGCCCGCTCCATGCCGTTTATCCATTTGTGTTAATGGACTGTATCTACTACAAGGCGCGGGAAGAGGGAAAGATTTTAAGCCGCGCCGCCTGTGTGGTGCTGAGGGGTACTACCGAAGGCTACAAGGACATCCTGAGTATTACTGTGGGTGTAGGCTGGACCGGCATGTTACCTTGCCATGCCCAAGGTTTGCTACTGGTGGTGTGGTTAGCACCTTACCAGGCAGGGTTCCCCCCACTAAATGCTGTACCCTTGCCGGGTACACTTACTATTCATGGCCAGGTTGTTTTTTGAGAACGACAGATACCAGCGCTGGAGACATCCCCCCATAATCAATATAAAAAAGGAGAACTGCTTCACAGAATCATTTCATCTTGTTCCGCAGTACTCCCTTTATCCAATATTTAATACTTCATGTAATAGAACCTTTCTGGATTAGTTATCAATCCAAGAAGGCGGAACCTGACTCTCGAATGTCGGTGCCTGTTCCGAAGAAATTGACACCGCCTTGTCGTCCCAGGCGTCTTTTAATACATGACCATCTGCATCTTTGACATCGTTGAGGGTCTTGTTGTTAGTGTACATCTTGATCTGTTTGTCATCTACATAGAAGTACCACTCATCTCCGTCCTTGGCAGCAGTCTTGTTCTTGACAATTGTACCGCTGGTATTGACCAGGTAATAATCTTTTGGCAACGTACCCATGTAACGGATGGTGTCGCCATCCTTGTTTGTGCCTACGGCATCATCACTGTCACTTCTCAGCGCAGAAGACTTGATTTCTTCTACTTCAACATCATCTACACCGGTATCTTTGCTGCCCTTGACATATACAACTTTGTATTTGTCATCGCTGTCAGCCTTCATTTTCAGGCCATATTTGTAGATAGCCTTGCCGTCCTCAATACCGCTCAAACCACGGCCTCTGTTTTCAGCGCCGCCGCTCTTGCTGAACTGGAAGCTGTAGCTGTCCCCATCCAGGTTGACTGTGACATTGCCAGTCTTCATGACACCGTCAGAATCTTCGTCATTACCAAAATAGTACAGTGTATCCCCGGGAGTGTCTCCGAATGATGCGAAATCCCCAGCCTTATCCATAGCATCGTCCAGGTCATCGGAATCCATATCATATTTGTATACTGTGTTGATCCTTCCCTCGTCGACATTCAAGGCACACAGACCAGTTAACATGGCACCTGCCTTGTCACTGCCTTCCGGAGCAAAGCCATAGTATTTGCCTTTAATCTTTTTGATCTCGCCCTCATACAGTTTACCATCACCATCGGCATAGTACCATCTCTCATTTTCATCCTCAGCATCGCCCTGGGCAAAGGTAGATGGTGCTGAGCTGGAATAATCCAAGAAAGTATTGTCATCACCACTGGCATCCGGGGCAATCACTTTGAACCAGCCCTTGGTTTTACGGGCACCGTCCTCTGGATCGCTGAAGTAACGCCAGTTACTTACTGTTGCAGCATTGCTGGTCGTGGTCAGGGTCCACTCGTGGGTCATGACACCCCGTGTATCGAAGCCGTAGTATTTTCCATTGATTTTTTTCTCAAATACGTCGGAAGAGCTGTCACTGCTGTTGACACGCTTCTGTCCATTTGACTTGAAGTTGAACCAGTAGTCAATATCGTCGTCTTCTTCCTCATCGTAAACATTGATCTTCTGCCAGCCAGTCTTTAATGCACCGTCATCCCAGCTTCCCAGGAAATATTCACACTGCTCCCAGTCACTGTCATCAGTCTGCAGGGTAGAATCATCCTTCTTAATCCAGCCATACAGCATCTTACCGTCCTCATCAAAGGCATAGCGCTTGCCATCAATGGTCTTGAACTTGGTAGTGCCACTGTCGCCGGCTTTGTAAGCCTTACCACTGGATTGCATATAGTAGTAACGGTATTCTGCAGGATCATCGTCGTCATCCTGGTCTTCATTGACAACCTTCACCCAGGTATTACGGACCATTACACCATTGCTGTCCACGTAATAGGTATCATCGTCATCCTCGACCAGCTTGTCAATGGCCATTGCGCCACCTTCCTCGCTGTCAAGCCAGTACCAGTTGTCGCCGGATTTCTTCCACTCGTCTTCAACCCTGTTGCCGTCTTTGTCGTAGAAATACCACTGTCCATCCTCTTCCACCCAGCCGGTAGCTGCAAAGGAAGTCATGGAAGCGCCGACAGCCAACAGAGCCGCTGCAGATGCAACTGCAACTAATTTTGTCTGCTTTCTCATAATGAATGCACTCTCCTTTTTGTTTTTTGAATTCCTTTTGAAATTCTTGTGGGATTTTCCGGGATCCTCGAGGATTTATGGAATCATAAGACCCTTAATACCCCGAAATCCTCCTGAAAAATCCACTGCTTTGCATTACAAGGTGATTATACTTCCGATAAGGGGAAGTAGCGGAAGTTTGGAGCGGAGGGTTGTACTGGGGATTTGGGTGTGATAAAATAGGGGCATGAAGGAATATGAGGAACATACTGTGAGTCTGGCAGAACACCTGCGGAGTATAGATTAAATTAGTGCTGTAAATTATGGAAGGAGTGTCCGGCTTATGGGCATTTATGTAAATCCAGGAAATAATTCATATGAAATTTCCCGTTTTTCTGAAAATTATGTTGATAAAAGTATGTTAATTGCCCGTATAAATGCGTTGTACAGAACCGAACGCCGGTTTGTCTGCGTCAGCAGGCCGCGGCGGTTTGGTAAGTCCATGGCAGCCAATATGCTGTCGGCCTATTACAGCCGTGGCTGTGATTCGGCAGGCTTGTTTGCCGGACTAAAAATTGAGACAGATACATTCTATAAAGAACACCTGAACCGGCACAATGTGATCCGGCTGGACATGCAACGTTTCCTGTTTCAGGAAACCCATCTGGACATTTTTATGGATAAAATCCAGAAAGTTGTCATGAAAGAGTTAAGGGCAGAATACGGCAACTGTTTTGAGGAGGATATATATGGACTGCCCGACGTTCTGGAACAGATTTATGCCCAAACCGGAAAAGGATTTATTTTTATTATAGACGAATGGGACTGTGTATTCCGGATTGCCAGAAACCGCCAGGACATCCAGAAACAATATCTGGATTTTCTGCGTGGACTTTTCAAAGGGCAGGATTATGTGGATCTGGCCTATATGACAGGAATTCTCCCTATAAAAAAATATGGAGAACATTCCGCCATCAATATTTTCGATGAATATTCCATGATTTCCCCTGCGGATCTGGCAGTCCATTTTGGATTTACGGAGGAGGAGGTCCGGTTTTTATGTGCCAGGAAACATATTGACTTTGCAGAACTACAGAAATGGTATGACGGATATCTGCTGGACGGACAGCATATCTATAATCCCAAATCTGTAATGGATGCAGTACAGTGGGGGCGGTTTGAAAGCTACTGGACCGGAACGGAAACCTATGAAGCCCTGAAGGTTTACATTGACCTGAATTTTGACGGGCTGAAGGAGGCAATCATCAGAATGCTGGGCAATGTGCCGTGTAAGATAAATACCCGGAAATTCCAGAACGATATGACCACATTTAAATCCAGGGATGATGTGCTGACACTTCTGGTGCATCTTGGCTACCTGGCCTATGACGGGAGTGACGGAACCGTACAGATTCCCAACCAGGAGATTACCCAGGAGTTTTTAAATGTGGTGGACGAACCCGGCTGGGACGGACTGGTACAGTCCCTGGAACGCTCCCGGGAACTGCTTGCGCAGACCCTGGCCCTGAACGGGGATGCGGTAGCAGAGGGAGTAGCGGCTATTCACAGCGAAACCGCATCCATTCTGAAATACAATGACGAGAATTCTCTCACCTGCACCATCCTTGTGGCTTATTACAGCGCAAAATCTTATTACATGAACCCGCTGCTGGAAATGCCTACCGGAAAAGGCTTTGCCGATGTTGTATACCTGCCCAGGCGGAATGTGGACAAACCGGCGCTGGTAGTGGAATTAAAATGGAACAAATCCGCAGAAGGCGCCATTGCCCAGATCCAGAAACGGAAGTATGCGTCATGGATTGAGAACTATACGGGGGAAATACTTCTGGTAGGAATCAGCTATGATGAAAAAAAGGGCCATACATGCAGAATCGAAAAACATATGAAATGTCTTTCATAAAGCCAACCATAGGATTGAGAAAAACCTGGTACGATGTGAACAGCTCATATTGCACCAGGTTTTTAAGATAAACGCTGGTTTTGGAGGTAATTGGATTTAAAGCTGAACTGATGAGGGACGTAGGAGAAATCGGTAAAAGTAATACTTGCCCAGGATTCCTGTGTATGGTAAAATGATAACAAAAAAGCAAAGGGAATTCCGGTCCAACGGTCTGCTGCATACAATTTTCAACAGACCATAAACTGGATAGATAAAAAGGGGGGTAATATATGGGAGTTTATCTGAATCCGGATAATCCTGCATTTAGAAAAGCAGTAAATTCCGGAATATATGTGGACAAAAGCGGATTAATTTCCTATACAAACAAGGTCATAAATACCCAGCAAAGATATATATGTATGGGCAGACCAGAATGTTTTGGCAAAACCATGGCTGCGGATATGCTTGCTGCCTATTACAGCTCTGGATGCAGTTCAGAAGATTTGTTTGATGGACTCGAAATCGTAAAAGACCATTCCTATAGGAAGCATTTGAACCGGCACAATGTAATCTATCTGAACATGCAGCATTTTTTTCTCCGGGGTACTAAGATCGACAACTTTATCGATGATGTTCAGAATGCCATTACCACGGAACTGAAAGAAGCATTTGGGGAGAATCTGAAAAGTGAATATGATAGGCTCCCCATGGTCTTTAACCGTATCTTCTTACGCACTGGGGAACGATTTGTTTTTATTGTGGATGAATGGGACTATATATTCCGGTTTTATAAAAAACACCTGAATGTCCAGCAGGACTTTATGAATTTTCTGTGTGTGCTTTTTAAAGACCAGGTTTATGCGGAGCTGGTTTACATGACGGGAATTCTTCCTGTCAAAAAATATGGAACGCATTCATCTTTGAACATGTTTGACGAATTTACCATGGTTGACCAGTTTTATCTGGACCGTTTTTTCGGTTTTACAGAGACTGAAGTGCGCAGATTATGCAGCCAGAGCAAACTTCCCCTTTCAGAGATGCAACAATGGTATGATGGATATGTACTGGACAGAATTCATATTTATAATCCCAAATCTGTAGTAAGTGCGGTACAGTCCGGACAGTTTAAAAATTACTGGGCCAGTGTGGAAGATTATGAAACGCTGCAATTTTATGTTAATCTGGATTTCCCTGGATTAAAAGAGGCAGTCACTGGAATGCTGGGGGATGTACCATGTAAAATATGTCCCCGGACATTTTTGAATGACATGATCACATTTAAAAGAAAGGATGATGTCCTTACCCTGCTGGTGCATCTCGGGTATCTGGCATTCGATGAGACCGCAGAGGAAGTATACATACCTAACCGGGAAATCAGGAATGTATTCTTAGAAGTGGCCAAAGTTAGCGGATGGGAGGATTTTCTCTGTAGACAGTAATAGCCTGGAGGGATATTGTAAAATATAGAACAAATTCTTTCAGATCTTATGCCTGGACTATTTCTGTCTATCAAGAAAAATATTGGGGCATATATTAACAATTTCTTCCACAAATGCCATAATCTGTGTTTCAGTTTGTTTAGATATGAATGGGGACCGAAATGAATTTGATGATTTTAGTAAATAATACTGACTTTTGGCCGGATAAGGCATATTATTAAAATGTAGCAGATGCTACAAATTTTGAAAGTATACTCCTGGCAGTAATCCTCCCATTATAAGGGAAGTGACGACCCCAAGAGTATTATTGACTGTCGGGGAGGAAGCGTATGATAATGACTGCTATTATGGTGGACGGTGTTTTTTACCGGAAGTTTGCTTTAAGACTGGGCCATTTAGCAGAAGAGCCGGCCTTATATAATCTCAGGCCGGCTGTTACCAGAAAGCTGTAAAATGGCACAATAAAGGTTGAAAATTTAAAAGAGACAGATTTCTTTTTGGAAATAAAACAAAAAGGTGTTGATATGCGGATCGGTGTCGATATTGCATCGGTTACTTTTAAGAAATAGGTCAACAGAATTATCCTCATATCTGGGGATAGTGATTTTGTTCCTGCTGCCAAGCAGGCGCGCCGGGAAGGGACTGATTTTATATTAGATCCTATGCGTTCTGTTATTAGGGACGATCTGTTTGAGCATATAGATGGCATGAGGACAAAGGTGCCTAAATTGGGGCAATGATTATAAAATTTATCAGGCTTATCAGTTACCTGCCAGGTACTGGTAGGCTCTTTTTTGTGAAAATGAAAGGCCGGTACCTCGGTGAGTAGTGCTGTAAATGGTGTGGGAGTTATCCGTTTTTTGATGTTTGCACCCTGTTTCTCTTCTTCCGCTACTTCCCCTTATCGGAAGTATAATCACCTTGTAATGCAAAGCAGTGGATTTTCAGAAGAATTTCGGGGTATTGAGGGTCTTAAGATCTCATAAACCCGCAAAAATCCGTGAAAACTCCACAAGAATTTCAAAAGGAATTCAAAAAACAAAAAGGAGAGTGCATTCATTATGAGAAAGCAGACGAAATTAGTTGCAGTTGCATCTGCAGCGGCTCTGTTGGCTGTCGGCGCTTCCATGACTTCCTTTGCAGCCGCTGGCTGGGTAGAGGAAGATGGACAGTGGTTCTTCTATGACCGCGACGGAAACAGAGTAGAGGATACCTGGAAGAAATCCGGAGACAACTGGTACTGGCTGGACAGCGAGGAAGGCGGCGCCATGGCCATCGACAAGCTGATTGAGGACGGCGAGAACACCTACTATGTTGACAGCAATGGTGTGATGGTAAGAAACACCTGGGTTAAGGTTGTCAACGAGGAGCAGGATGATGACAGCGATCCGGCTGAGTATAATTATTACTATATGCAGTCCAATGGTAAAGCCTACAAGACCAGAAGTGAAAGCACCCAGTTCAAGACCATTGACGGCAAGAGATATGCCTTTGATGAGGACGGCAAGATGCTCTACGGCTGGGTAGACGGCAATCATGAGCGTGTAGACGATGAGAACTGGTATGACGAGGGTGTCTATTACCTGGGCCAGTGGGATGACGGTGCCATGAAGACAGGCTGGCAGAAGATCTACGTTACCGACAATGATGACGATGACGAGGAGAAGGAGTTCTGGTTCAACTTCAAATCCAATGGACAGAAGCGCAAAGCTGACATCACCAAAGGTGGTGTTGGTAACATTACCGAAAAAACCATTAATGGAAAGAAGTACGGCTTTGATTACCGCGGTGTTATGACCTACGAGTGGACTCTTACCACTACTAATAATACCCAGGCGGGCGCATCTACCGCCTCATCCTGGAAATACTTCAACAGCCCTGAGGATGGCGCCCGTGTAACCAAAGGCTGGTTCAAGGTAGTCGCTCCTGAGGAGGATAATGATAACGTATTTACTACTTACGACGAAGGTATGACTTTTGCCGGCGATGACGCAGACAGCGAGACCGAGAGATGGTACTATGCCGACGGTGACGGCGAACTGTATGCCGGAAAGATCAAAAAGATCAAAGGTAAATACTATGCTTTCCGTCCCCAGGATGGCCGGGGCAAAGATGCCGCCATGCTGACGGGTCTGGTACTGATGAGAACCGACAGGGACAATATCCTTGAGGTTCTGGATGATGATGTTGATGCCGATGATCTGGACCAGATTATTTCTGACAATGAGTACTATGACGATCTTATAAAGAGTGACCGGCCAGTTCCAAGTGATGCGACTCTTTTCTACTTCGGAAGCGATGAGGACCACGACGGTGCCATGAAGACCGGAAATGTATCTGTCAACCTGGACGGCGACAGCTATAACTTCAAATTCAGCACCACTGGCGGTGCTGAAGGCCGGGGACACGGCATTACTGGTATTGATGACAAGAAGTATGTTTATAAGTTTGGCCTGAAACTGAAGGCAAGCAGCGATGATAAATATCAGGTTGTATATGCCACAGGTAATACGGCTGACAGTAATGCGCAGGTTGCCAAAGTAAGCTCCCAGGAACTCCGTGAGTATGCAAACCAGAATTATTATAATCTTGCTGTAAACAAGGACGGGGACAGCGTAACTGCACTTGGCAAGATCGGTCAGGTCTGGGATCACAACTTCTATCTGCTTACCACTTCCGGTTCCATTGTAAAGTCCAAAACCGCTTCAAAGGATGGCGCCGACTGGTATTTCTATGTGGATGATGAGCATATTGTAATGTACTGTAATACCAAGACCCTGACTGCAGAAAGTGGTCTGGCGGCTACTGATCCTAATGTCGTTGCTCTGAACAAGGGACTGAGCACCTGGAAGACATGGACAAAGAAAGATCCAAAAGGTCTCTTCACGGAAGTTAACAGCCCCGCTGTTATTGAGTCCATGGGTACTCTGAACTTTGTTAAAGGGGAAGGCAGCAACGCAGATGACGAGACTAATGAAGCTGATGAATAAAGCTGTTTAGCCGGAAAATACATGTTAATGTTCTTTCTGGCTGGCGAGTTGGTTATATGACAGCGAAAATGGCTGCTGCACTAATGGTTGAAAAACCAGGAGTGCGGCAGTCCTTTTTATAATCACAGAAAGGAGTGTTTTTATGCCAGTAACAAAGGAGCAGATTTGACAGATTATTTCAGAAAACAACATCACCAGTGTTGCGGATGTCCATTTCCTTCTCAGGGACGTTTCAAAGACATCCTCCAGGAGCTGATGGAAGCAGAAATGGATGCCGCCCCGGGATACGAAAGAAACAGAAGGGTGATCTCCAGTCTGACAATAAGGGAAACGGACATTCCACCAAGACCCTCAAGAGCCAGTACGGTGAATTCCAGACTGATGTTCCCCGTGACCGCAACGGGGAATCCGGACCGAAACTGGTTCCCAAATACCAGGGGGATATTTCTGGCACAGAAAAGAAAGTCATCTCCCTATATGCCGGGGGATGAGTACACGGGATACCCATGATCAGCTCAAGGATCTCTACGGTGTGGAACTCTCAGCCGAGATGGTCAGCAAAAAATACGGGGAACATTCATCCATCAATATATTCGATGAATGTTCCATGATTGACCCGGCGGATCTGGCAGACTTTTTCGACTTTACGGAGGAAGAGGTCCAGGAGCTGTGCAGCCGGAAACAGATTGATTTCCCGGAACTCCAGAAATGGTACGACGGGTATGTGCTGAACGGCCGGCACATCTATAATCCCAAATCCGTGGTGGATGTGGTGAGGCGCGGGAAATTCAAAAGCTACTGGACCGGTACGGAAACCTATGAGGCCCTGAAGGTGTACATTGACCTGGATTTTGACGGGCTTAAGGAAGCGGTTATCCAGATGCTGGGGAATGGCCGCTGTAAAATAGATCCATCCACTTGTCAGAATGACATGACGTCCTTCAAAACAAAAGACGATGTGCTGACACTGCTGGTGCATCTGGGGTATCTGGCATTTGACGAGATTGAAGGTGAGACATTCATCCCTAACCAGGAGATCGTCCAGGAGTTCTTCCGTTCAGTAAAAGTTGGCGGTTGGGACGGCCTGATCCAGTCCCTGGAACGTGCCAGGGAACTGCTCGAAAGGACACTGGCCATGGACGGGAAGGCAGTGGCCGAGAGTGTGGCTGCCATCCACAGCGAGACCGCCTCCATCCTGAAATACAATGACGAAAATTCCCTCACATGCACCATCCTGATGGCCTGCTACAGTACAAAAGCCGATTACCTGCCACCGGTCCGGGAGCTTCCTTCCGGGAAAGGATTTGCCGATGTGGTATACCTTCCCAGACGGAACACTGACAAGCCGGCACTGGTGGTGGAGTTAAAGTGGAACCAGTCTGCGGAGGGCGCCATTGCACAGATCCGGGAGAGAAAGTATGTCTCCTGGATTGAGAATTATACCGGTGAGATTCTTCTGGTCGGAATTAGTTATGATGAAAAGAAAGGGCATGAATGCCTGATAGAAAAGCACCTGAAAAACAGCTAATCCAAAAGATGGAAATTAATCTTCCCAGCCCAGTAACAAAAAGTAGGGCTGTGTTCCATGAATCCGTATTCATTCGCCTCCTCTGAATAATTCGTCCATTCTGGACTGCCACAGCTAAGGTGTTTCTATTTTCCTAACTCTTTGGCAAGTAAAAACTGCTGCACAGATGATTTTTATTCATCCATGCAGCGGTCTTTTTACAAATCAGGATTATATTTTCCAGGGAAATTACTCCAAAGCCTCTAACGCAGTCTCTCCAGCAAAATCAATCAGGGAAGACTCTTTCCACTCTTTCCACCCATCAAGATTAACCATATTATCACCCTTTAGGGTTTTGTTATTAGTGTACATTGCAATATTCTTGTCATCGACATAGAAATACCAGTCATCTCCGTCTTTGGCAGCAGTCTTGTTCTTGACAATAGCGCCGGATGTATTTACCAAATAAAGCTCCTTTGGCCATTTCACAGGCTTGGTGGGATCATCCGGATCTGCAAAAATAAATGCCTTCACAGTATCGCCGTCTTTATTCTGTCCAACTGGCTCAGCAGCTGCACGGAAATCAGCAGAATCAAGCTCTTCAACTACAGCACTTGAATCGGCAATATCTCCAGTAGCACCAACTATGATATATTTCTCATCGCTGTCAGCCTTCATCTTAAGACCGTTCTTATAGATGTACTTGCCATCCTCAATACCGGTCAGGCCACGGCCTTTGCCTTCTGCGCCACCAGCCTTGCTGAACTGGAAGCTGTAGGAATCGCCATCCAGGTTGATGGTCACAGCACCAGTCTTCATAGCACCGTCGTGGTCCTCGTCATTTCCGAAGTAGAACAGAGTCTTGTTAGATCCTCTGAAATCAACGAAGTCACCTTCCCGGTCCATGCAGTCGTCCAGGTCATCTGCATCCATATCGTCTGCAATTACGTTAATAATCTGGTCACCGCTTACTTCCAGGGCACACAGACCAGTCAGCATAGCACCGCCTTTCTGACCGTCATCCGGCCAGAAACCGTAGTATTTACCTTTGATCTTCTTGATTTCGCCCTTTGCCAGTTCGCCGTCGCCGTCTGCATAGTACCACTTCTCAGACTCGTCATCAGCATGGCTGGCGGCAAAACTGTCACTTCCGTAATCCTTGAAGGTGTTGTCCTCATTAGGAGCTACTACCTTGAACCAGCCCTTGGTCTTGCGGGCGCCATCTTCTGGATCACTGTAATATCTCCACGCGTTTGTGGATGTTGCGGAGGTGGTGGCAACCTCAGTCCATTCGGATACCATTACGCCGCGGTCATCAAAACCGTACTTCTTGCCGTTGATCTTCTTCTCCATAACCTCGGCATCAGCGTCATCCAGGAATCTCTTCTTACCGTTGGACTTGAAGTTGAACCAGTATTCCATGTCATCATCTTCGTCCTCGTCATAGACGTAGATCTTCTGCCAGCCTGTCTTCATGGCACCGTCATCCCAGCTTCCCAGGTAATAGGCGGCAGTCTCCCAGTCACTTTCATCAGTGGCCCTGGTGGCATCCTCATTTACCCAGCCGTACAGCATCTTGCCGTCCTCGTCGAAGGCGTAGCGTTTGCCGTCGATGGTTTTAAATCTGGTGGTACTGTTGTCGCCGGCCTTGTAGGCTTTACCATTGGACTGCATGTAGTAATAGTTATACTCAGCCGGATCCTCGTCATCATCCTGGTCCTCATTGATAACCTTTACCCAGGTATTGCGGACCATGACACCATTGGAATCCACATAATAGTAGTTATCATCGTCATCCACCAGCTTATCTGCTGCCATGGCGCCGCCTTCCTCACTGTCAAGCCAG
>Ga0137308_102296_pt1 | contig 13331 bp, 11 predicted proteins | sample Inofrocosms_June_FD_97181 | JGI IMG/M metagenome (GOLD analysis project Ga0137308, IMG submission 97181) | Mouse cecal microbial communities from Vienna, Austria - N-Acetylneuraminic and N-Acetylglucosamine D2O microcosms_June | ecosystem: Host-associated > Mammals > Digestive system > Large...
CATTTTCTGGCTGTGAAATATATTTTTCCGCAGTTCGGAAACGGTGAAGCGCCTCGGTCGGAACCATTCCCCGGTATCCGGCACGTCGATATCTATGTAGCTGAAATCAAACACCATGGAAAAAAACCTTTTTCCCCGATATACTGTTCAAGCAGTTCCTCCGGCACATCCGCCTCCGGCACAGTCATGCTGTTATGCACATGGAAAGTCTTTTCGTTCAGTTCGTTTTAATTCATCATAACATTTTTTTCTGAAAAAGCAATATTGCCTTTCTGTATATCTGCCATATCGTCAAAAGCCAAAGGCGTCATTTTTCCTGTCCCGATCAGATAAAGATAGTCATATAAATTAGGCAGGACCGGAAGTTTCAGCAGTTCCTTTGCAAACACATGTGCTGCGATCTCCCCGCAGCGCTGCACCTGTGAAAAGCGCCGCAGTCCGAAAAAAGAAAAAGTCTGCACAGGTTCCATCTCCTTCACGACAGAGGAATTCTCCAGATATTCCAAAATGTGAAAAAATTCATGTGCCAGATGTATTTCCAATGCCTGCTCACATGTCAGGACAGTATCCTTCCATCTGCTGTGCTTTGCCAAAGCCTCAATGGAATCCCGGTAAATTTCCACACTGCAGCCCTTTGCGTCCATTACAGCCTGCCCCCGCAGAACCACACCGTATCCGCCCTTGCCGCTGCCCGCTTCCCTGATCTCAATTTCATATTTTTTATACAGTGCCCGGATATTCTCTCCCGCAAACCGCCCTGCCGCTTTGCGCCCTGCCGCCAGCGGCACATCTATATAATATGCAAGGCGGTCTTTTGGTATTTTCTGAAATATCAGGTCATTGGAAAGTTCGCAGGCAGCCAAAATCCGATCATCCATCCTTCTTACCTCTTCTACTTATAAGCAACCGCCAGTATCTCCTCCTCCGGCGCCAGATTTTCCGTCTCCACATTCAATATGGAATAAAGCTGGCTGGCAGTCTGCATTCCGGTCAGATCCAGCATTTTTTCCTTATAAAATACAAATACCTTCGGGATCGTTGCATTTGCGTCGGAATAAGTCGTATTATCATCCAGAAACGGATGAAATATCTCCGTCTGTTTCCCTTTGGGAAAAATTACATATTCCGCCTTTTCTCTGCGAAGGCGGACAACGCCTTCCCTGTCCAGCACCGCCGAAACTTTGTACTTTACCGGAATAAAACCAAGCATTTTTCTTTTCAGTTCGCCTTGAAACAGACTCCAACGCCCCGTGCCCGCCACGTAATCTGCCATATCCTCTTTGATACCCAAAGACTCTGCGGCAATCTTCCTCATCTGTTCTTTGGACAATTCCGCCGCCCCCAGGTTCTTTTTGCGTAATTCGGTGGCACCGGTGGCAATTGCCCGAAGGATATTTTTCTGGGCGTCTATTTCAATGGAAACATCCACCGTTTCTTCTTTTGCACCGGAACGGACGATTTTTTCAATGATATCCTCCCTGATTCTGGTAATATCCTCGTCTGTCGGATTCGCGATGGTCCGCTCCATCTGCTCCCGCACCATGGCAAGCGCCACACCGATCGTGGATATGTAAGGAGCATTTTTCGCCATACGGGATTTTATGCCCATTTTTTCCCCGAGAGCATTTACGATCACGGCGCCGCTTCCTCCGCCGCCTACCAATGTGACAAAACTCCTGTCCAGACAATACTCCGCAATCAACTCTTCCACCACTGCGGAAAGCTTGCTTACCGCCAGATCCATTACCCGCCGCGCAGCCTCTTTCCCTGTGCAGCCCGTAAACTGTCCCAGAACTTCCCATGCTGCGGCATTCGATCTTTCTATGCCGCAGGCATAATCTCCCGCCGGTACATATCCCAGAAGATTTGCCGCTCCTGCCAGTGTATAGGAATATTCTGTCCCGTCCTGTGTCTTTATAACCGCATATTCGGAAGGGTCCGACTCTCTCGGTGCGATCAGCTTCACGCTTCCGTTCCCGATCGCTCCCTCCGGCGCAAAACATTCGTAACCCTTCCCTGCAATATGCGCGCTTCTCGGCCCGACATCCACAATCCTGCCGTCCTGTATGCGGATCATACTGCCGCCTGCCACTCCCAGCGTGCGGACGTCAAGGCTCTGCAGATACGTTTTATGTCCGCCCACCTGCGCATACTTGATCATAACCTTGCCGTTTTTTATCACACTGATATCCACACTTGTACCGCCCGCCTCAAAAAAGATACCGTCCGAAATCTTTTCGTACATCAAGGCGCCCGCAACGCCGGCTGCCAGCCCGGAAAGCATGGTAAGAATAGGGCGCTTACGCACTTCCTCAATACTCATCACGCCTCCGTCACAGCGCATGATCATCAGATCCGAACTGATCTTTGTATCCCGCACCGCCCGCTCCGTCATATTAGCGGTCTCCATCATTTTGGGAATCAGGCTTGCATTGACCACCGCCGTCCGCGTCCTCATTTTCAATCCGTAAAGCTGACTGATCTCATGTCCTCCGGTACTGTTTATCCCCATCTCCTCTGCCATAGCACATACTCTCAGTTCGTTTGAGGGATCATCCACGCTGAAAGCCTCGCTTGCCACCAGTACCTCCGCTCCCTGCTCCTTCAGACCGGAAACTGCCTGCCGGATATTGTCATCCGTCAGATTTTTGCTGTCCAGAAAAACATGCCGGCTCTCCAAAAATTTCCCCGGCGCCAGTTCAATGTTTCCCACATTTGTCTCATTTCTGGCGCCTCTTGCGTCCATTCCCGTAGCCATGCCCAGAATGCCTACCGAAGCCACATCCCCTTCCAACAGGGCGTTTGTAGCCTGTGTCGTACCATGAGCGATAAACGTCACATCCTCCGGTGCAATCCCATTTTCTTCCATCAATGCAGAGATAATTTTTACTACACCGTGAGCAACGCCCTCCGCATGCGTCGTAGGTATTTTCTGCTTCGCCAACACCTCATATGTACCGGCATCTATCACAACAGCATCCGTAAAAGTTCCGCCCACATCAATACCAATCCGTACTTTTCTGTCCATAATCCATATCAGGCCCGGACGAACAGGTTTACCCGCCCATCCGGACCGCAGACATTGCGGGGAAAGAATCTTTGTCTGCCCTTTCTCTGTATTTTCTTTCCCCATATTAAAACCATATCCGCTTTATCTACAGCGTAATGACAAAACTGGCAACGATCAGCCCCGCCAGTGTGGAGGCCATAATCCAGAGAATCGTCTTTTTCGGATACTCGTTTACATCGACCTTCGTATAATCGGATACCCACACATTGTGAGAGTTTGTCGGATCGCAGACCGCCTGCACATTGGAATCCAGACGGAGCGCCACCATTGCGGCAACAGGATTCATGCCGGATGCCGCCAAAAGCGCAACGATACCGCTTCCGAGCCCCCAGACATTCAGTGGGCCCCGGTAAATAGCCAGTATACTTAATATACCGAAGATCAGCACAAACATTACCGCATTTTTCGGAATCATCACAGAGATCACAGGAGAGAGAACCGCCGCAACTTCAGGCGCCATCACTGCCTTCAGGGTCATACCGATGCCGATCATCAGAGCCGCCGCTCCTGCTGTCTCCTGAATCCCTTCCACAAAAGCGCCTGCAACCACTTGAACCGGATTTTTAGGCGTGGAAAGGATCAGAGTTATCAAAATACCGATAATAATAGAAGGAACCAGTTCCATCTTTAATACAAAAACAAGCACAATGGGAATCAGCGGACTAATCAGCGCAATAGAACGGACATTCTTTTCCGCCGCCGGCTCACCCGCCGGCATCGCCCATGCTTTGCGCACCTTGCCGCCCTTCACGGAACATACGATCCATGCGACCGCAACGATCATCAGAGGAATCCCGCACAGCCAAGAATAAGACGTAACCGTCTCCAGCGGCAGTCCCAGAGTATCTATGTAAACCCCCAGTGTGCCGACGCTGAACGTAACACCGATACCGTTTGCAAACAGAAGCACCGCCCCCGCCGTCATAGGGCTGACGCCCGCGGAGATCATGATCGGAATAATGATCGTACCGACTAAAATAACCATGCCAAGTCCGTTAGAAGCGGCAAAGATCAGGGATGCCACCACCAGAAACGCCAGTGCGATAGGCAGGGGTTTATCTCCCGCGAGTTCCGCCGCCTTGCGGATAATGGTGTGCGTAACACCAACCTTCGTCAGCACTTTTCCGAAAAATCCGCCGAAGATCAATCCTGCTATCGCAGTGCTCATACGCATGGCTCCGGCCTCCAGTACATCTTTCGCCACCGTAAACTGTTCGGCGTCGGAAGAAATAAACGGAATACCCGCCACCAGCGCAATGCCTACAGCCATGACCGGCAGTGCCAGAATCGTGGGCAGCTTACGCGCCATCATCAATGCAACACAGGCTGCAAATATCGCAAAAATACCTATTGCCTGAAAAATCTGTAAAGTTTCCATTTTAATACCTCCTTTGAAATTCAGTTTATTTTTTCCCCATCACATCAGCAATATGGGGCTTTGTTTCAGTCGTTTGTCATAGTTCCAGATATGCGCCCTGCTCTGCTAAAAAACGCTGGAGTCCGGCAATGTCGATATCTCTGGCAGCACAACCTTTCTCTGCCGCCATCGCCGCTCCGATCCCCGCCGCCTGCCCCATAGCTCCCGCTGTCGGCGTAGTCCGTATGGCAGCCTGTGCCTCAAACGTCGCCGAAACGCAGCGTCCTGTGAGCACAAGGTTATCGATCTCTTTACATACCATCACTGAATAGGGAATAGAATAATAATTCCCCGCTTTCCGCATAAATGTACTCTTGGTCCCTTCTCCTTTCGGGTTATGAATATCGATCGGATATGCCGTATGGGCGATCCTGTCCGGGAAAATGCGGCCGGACAGAATATCCTCCGCCGTTAAAACCGTACATCCCTTCAACTGGCGCGATCCCCGGACCCCTATGGACGGACCGGTATATTCCAGCATCGCAGCCTCAAACCCGGGCACATACTTCCTGAGAAAGCCGTCCAGTTCCATACATTGCCTCCTCCCGATCCTCTCGGCTTCGCTCAGGCTTACAGCGTCACAGCCGTCATGATCCACAATGCGAGTGGTATTTATAATATACTCACCCGGACGTCCGGTACCGAACATCAGCACATTTTCCCGCCGGATCGACAATTCTCCCATCTCCTTCGCCCTGCGGAATTCTTCCTCAAATCCTTCCAGATCCATAGCCCGGGACTCCGCGACCAGATCGGGATGCGCCGCGGATACAGGAAAGCGACCGGGATTCAGCAACACATGGCTTCTGAGTTTTTCCGTATCCACACCACAGTATTTCATTTTCATTGTCATCGGCTGGGCAGCTCCGTCTTCCGGCCGTCCTTTCGTCATCGGTGCACCTGCCCAGAACGCGATATCTCCATCTCCCGTGGCATCCACATAAATTTCGGCGGATATCCTGTGTATTCCGTCCTTATTACATACCGTCAGCGCCGCAATTCTGCTTTCCTTCCGCTCCACCCCGCCCACAAAGGTATGAAATAAAATCTGACAGCCCGCTTCTGCAAGTTTTTCATCCAGAATCAGCTTCAATCCTTCAGACTGGAAGGGTGTGATCGTACTGGTATACTGTTTCGTATCCGGTATATGCCCCACCGAATATCCCCGCACCACCATATCTTCCACCAGTTCCTGCATGATCCCTTTGATCACCTGCTTATCCCCTGCATGAAACGTCATCATGGGGCCTACCCCGCAAGCTGTCAGCGAACCGCCCAGAAAACCGTTCTGCTCAAGCACCAGCACTTCCGCTCCCTTTCTCGCCGCCGCCAATGCCGCCGCACAGCCGGAAACACCGCCTCCACCTACGACAATATCCCAATGCCCCGTATAGATATTGTCCTGCATAAACTTCCCCCCTTTCTCTAAAACAAATCAGAAATTATCACTTTTTTCACTAATTTTGAAAGTTTTTGATTTTTTAATTGTTAAAATGTACATTTTTTTCTTTTAAATCGCATCTTTCTTATGTAACCATACTATAATTTCCAAAAACTGTCAATTATTTTGAAAATTATTTTTATACAAAATCAGTATTCTTGATTTGTCTATATTGCACAAAACTGGTTCCGCTCTTCCGTTATTGCGATTTTCGGGATTTTATGCTATATTAACTTGGGAAATTTAACAGAATGATGATATGTCACCAGAAAAAGAGAGGGATTCCATGATTTCTCCTGTAATTGCAAAAATTATATCCATGCAGCAAAGCTTCACGGTCAGTGAAAATGAAATTGCCCAGTATGTCATGAATAATGCCAATACCGTGGTCACAAGCACCATCACTGCGATCGCCAAAAATACAGATACATCGGAAGCAAGCATTAACCGCTTCTGCAAAAAAATCGGCTATAAAGGTTTTAACAGCTTTAAAGTCGCTCTGGCACAGGGAAGTTTTTTCAATTCCATGCAGGCTGTGGAAGCGGCAGGCCAGGACTCACTTGTGGCGTCCATCAGCCGGGATTACAGCAGCATGCTGTTAAACACAACGGCAATGCTGGATGAAAATCAGGTCTTAAAGGCGGCAAAAGCCCTGGCCCAGGCAGGCCACATTTATATTTTCTCCAATTCCCTCACTGCCCTCGCCGCAAAAGATCTGGAATTCCGGCTTGGAATGGTCGGAATCTATGCCAAAGCTGTCACCGATATCGGCGATATACGCATTTACGCAAGTTGTGCCACCAGAGAAGATTTTGTTATTGCAATAGCGCCCAGCCTGCTGATAAGGGATTTTTACAATGCCATCACCGTCTGTAAAGATAACGGCGCCGGGCTTTTATCTATCACCAGTTATGATTCTCCAAAACTGGCTGGCATCATCGATTATAAGTTTATTATCAGCGATAAGATCACGACCCGTTATTCTGTGTCCATTTCCAATACGCTGATGTATTTATATGTAGTTGACGTTCTTTATTGCGCCCTGTTGGAGAACGACAGGTCCCTAAAGCAGCGCCGCATGAACAGCGACACTATATTGAGCAATCAGCAGCAGATGGACAATTACTTTTTTGAATATTAATAAAATTTACCCGAAAGCCGAACCCCTTTTTACCGTGTTTTTCCGCTCGAACTTAAAAGAGCTGCTGCCTGCGGCTCTTTTTACTCAGAAGCGTCCTCCCATAATCTTTATAAATCTCATAAAAGTGATGCGGATTCCTTCTTATCATTTTACCTTCCCCATCTATTCCTTAATGCTCCGGACTGTTTTCATCCAACAGAAAATCACAAACTTTCCCCGTTCGTCCGTATCACATCCCGATACCACCAAAACGATTTCTTCTTATACCTCTCGAGGCTTCCCGTTTTTGGTTTGAAATAGTGTGGTGCTGGCGGTCTGCCTCTTGTTTTCGGTGCATGCTTCTTTACCGTATATGAGCATTTACTCCCGGTTTGCAATAAAAGAAGCAATGTGATAGAATAATCCATGTTGGTTAATCGCAGGAATACCTTTGCAGATAACCATTTCACATGAGGAGAAAACATATGAAAAAACGAATTTATTTTCTGATAACCTTACTGTCTGTTTTACTGCTGTCCGGATGCGGCGGCGCTGCCGATACCGAGGACAGCGCCGGGCAGGCAGATACCGCATCTGCCGGGGAAGAGCCTTTCAAAGAGTCTTCCTCCGACACCAAACAAACTCTGACGGTGGCAATGGAGCTTGCCTACCCGCCTTTTGAGATGCGCGACGAGGCGGGAGAGGCGGCAGGCATCAGCGCTGACCTGATGAAAGCCTTCGGCGAATATGCCGGATATGATATTCAGATTGAAAACACCGCATGGGACGGGCTGATCCCCTCCCTGCAGACAGGCGCCGCAGATATCGTGATCTCTTCCATGACCATTACCGAGGAGCGCCAGAATCTGATTGATTTTTCCGATCCGTACGCCAACGCCCTTCTGGCAATCCTTGCCGGCGCAGACTCCGGCATCCGTTCTGTGGAAGACTTAAATCAGGCGGGGAAAGTACTCGCCGTAAAATCCGGCTCCACCGGCCATATGTATGCGGAAAAAAATCTGCCGGAAGCAGAACTTTTAGTCCTGCCGGATGAGAGTGCCTGCGTAACGGAAGTTGCCCAGGGACGGGCTGACGGCTTTATCTACGACCAGCTCACCATCTACCGCAACTGGCAGAACAACTTAGATACCACCACCGCTATTTTCATTCCTTTCCAGGATGTTGAAAAATGGGGGATCGCCGTACAAAAGGGAAATCAAAAACTGCTGGATGAGCTCAACGCATTTCTGGCAGATTTTCAGGCAAACGGCGGTTATGAAGAACTGACGGAAAAATATCTCGCTGAAGAGAAAAAAGCCTTTGACGAACTCGGCTTTCAGTGGTTCTTTGATATGAAGAAATAACAGGAATAAACTTATGAAACATTTAAAACAACTGTTCTGGATATCCGATAACAACGGACAGCACGCTCCGCAGACTGCCCGTATGTTCAATAAAAAAATCAGCCGCCCGGCAGCCCTTTTCAATCTGCTGCTTGTTGCGGCTCTGTGGGTGGCGCTTTTCTGGATTTCCCTCAGAACGATTCAGATACGGCTTGATTTTACCTTTTTAGGAGAATTCCGTATCCGGATATGGAACGGCTTTCTTGCCACTTTGGGACTGAGCCTTTTCAGTCTGATATTCAGTCTTTTGATCGGCATTTTAAGCGCTGCAGGACAAAGTTCTTCTGTTCTCTTTATCCGCTTTTTCTGCAGCGTCTATGTAAAGTTTATACGAGGCACGCCGCTGATCATGCAGATCTATCTGTTTTTTTACATTGTGGGCACGGCCTGGGGCGTAAGCAACCGTTTTACCGCAGGCGTTCTCATTCTTTCCATCTTTGAGGGCGCATATATTGCCGAGATCATCCGCGGAAGCCTTCTTTCTTTAGAGGAATCCCAACTGGAAGCAGCGCGGGCGGTTGGCTTTTCCCGCAGGCAGACCTGGCGTTTTGTGATCCTGCCCCAGATGATCACCCGCACACTGCCGGCACTCACCGGACAGTTTGCCTCCATCATCAAGGATTCCTCCCTGCTCTCCATTATTGCCGTCATTGAACTGACACAGACCATGCGGGAGATCAGCGCCGTGAATTTTCGGCTGTTTGAATGCTATCTGTTTCTCGGCATCCTCTATCTGTGCCTGACATTGCCCGTTTCCCTGATCAGTGAACGGCTGGAAAGAAGGTTTCAGTATGAAAATTAAATTTCAGAATTTATCCAAACAATATGAACCGGGGCATGTTATTTTAAACCCCATGGATTTTGAGGACGAAGTACATACCCTTGCCGTCATCGGACCCTCCGGCGGCGGCAAATCCACGCTGCTGCGCATCATCGGCGGCCTGATTGCCCCCACCACCGGAAAGCTGTGGGTAGACTCCGATGAAATCAGGCAGAATGAAGCTTCGCTGCAGCAGTACCGCAAAACGATCGGATTTGTGTTTCAGCAGGGCGGATTATTCCGCCATATGAGCGCACTGGATAATATCGCGGTTCCGTTAGAGCAGGTACACGGATACAGCCGCACAGAAAGCCGCAGCCGTGCTCTGGAACTTCTGGAACGTTTCGGTCTGAAAGAAGATGCCAGAAAAAAACCCGCCGCCCTCTCCGGCGGCCAGCAACAGCGCGTCGCCATTGCCCGTGCGGTGGCTGCCCGGCCGAAGCTTCTGCTGTTGGACGAGCCCACCAGCGCATTAGATCCGGAGTACACCACCGAAGTGCTCAATGTGATCCGGGAACTCAAAGAAGAAGGCATGCGTTTTATCATCGTCACCCATGAAATGGGATTTGCCCGCCATGCCTGCGATAAAGCCGCATTTCTCTGCGAAGGCTCCTTACTGGAATATGGCGAAAGCGCGCAGCTTTTCGCCCATCCCGAAACAGAGCAGCTGCAGCGGTTTTTGGGAAAACTGCTGGAATGGAACGTATAAGGCACAAACAGCGAACATTACTTATTCATCGGTTGATATCTGCCGGTCATATCCCTACCGGACAGATATCCTATGGCTGATCAGATATCTTCCGTCCTGCAGCTCTTCCGCCTCCAGCGTCATCTCACAGGAAGAAGCGCCTATTTGCGTCATAGCGTCTCTCATGTAAGCCTGCCGGTAATTTTCCGTCTGGTAATCCCGATACCATGCAAGAAACAAATCCTCTCCCTCTATCACATTATAAAAGGTATAGCTGCCTGCTCCGTTTTGTACAATCTGCTCATAACAGTCCGCATAATATCCCGGCATATCCGTTATGACCTGTTCCTCCGTCATGCCTGCCTCTTCAAGGCTCCTTAAACTGCTGCTTTCCGGCTCCAGCCCCCGGTATGCCTGCCCGTCGCAGGAAGGCAGATACACAGACATATCCTGCCTTAAATGGCTGTCCGCATAATCCGCGTCCGTTTTGTTAAAATAGTCATAAGTCCCCTCTCCGGTATCATCCCAGGTGGTATCCACATTGTAATAACCGTCATCCAGCAGGATAATATTCCATGCATGGTTTTCCCCCGCATAACCGGTACAGTAATAACAGGGCACTCCAAGCTGCTGCATCAGATACTGAAAAGCCCTGGCGTATCCGGCGCATACCGTCTGCCCGTTTACAAGGGTGCTGTAAGCGCTCTGGTTCATCTCCGCTCCCAGCTGGTAGGATGTCTTCCCGATCAGCGCATCATGGACAAATTTTTCTTTTTCGTAATCGCCCGCAAAATTCTGCGCCGCCGAAAGGATCTGCCCTGCATTTTCATCGAAAAGCGCCTGCGCGTTCTGAATATCCTGCGCGGTACGGTTAAATTTCAGATCGATCTCCACACACACTCCGTTTCTGATAAACTTCCCTGCATACGCCGTTTCCATCCAGAAAAGTTCCGGATGGTCATTGTACACCGCCGCAAAAATGTTTTTCAGCTCTCCCGCCGTCACCGTCTCCACCGGCGCGAACGCCGGATACAGTTCACCGGCATTCGCATAGATCTGGCGGTACAGATGCTGCCCTTTTTCGTTCAGCATGGCATAATAGGGATAATACAGCGGATCAAATTCCAGCCCGTCTCCCGTATTCCCCGTATCCAGCCGGTTCTGAATTTCCCGGGCCGCGGCATCATCGACCTGTTCCTGCTCCTCTTCGATCTGCTGATACCCGTTTCTGCCCGCCACCGCTTTTGGCATGACGATCCGGGATCTGTCCGGCGCAACATAGTCAGAGGCGATCCCCTCATCCATTCCCTGTTTTTCTTCTGCGGGTTCTGCCTCCTGCGCTCCTTCCCCGTTATCCTGCTGCCCGTTGGAAAAACGCTCCTCCGATCCAGACTCTTTCACAGCATAACTATCCGGTTCCGTCTCCGGCGGGTCGGCGTTTATTTCCGCCGTCATCGCATGGTTCTCCTCCGGATACAAAAACCCGGATACTCTTTTTGACAGATCCGGCCTGAAAGCACACACTACTATAAAAATACATAATAGTACAAACAGCCCCGCTATAAAATAAAGCAATCCCTTTATCATTTTCATACTTTTACGTTTTTTTCCCTATGTTCCTTTTGATTTTTCACATAAAAAGCCGTCCCTTCCCGCAGCCGGCATTCACCTCCATATAGGATACTAAAATGCAGCCTCCTTCCGGCCCCTTTTGAAAATACCGGCTTTAACGCTATACAAAAATGTTTTTTTGGGTTATTTTTATTTGATTTCTGATAGCGCTGTCACCAGTTTCCTGATATTTCATTCTACCATCCACCATATCTTTTTTCAAATGCCTGCAGCGCATGGATAGCATATGCCCATGGAGCATATCCGCCGTTATTCCTCTTCTTCCTTTATTAATCTTATAAAGACTCCCGCCAAAACGGAAGTCTCAAAAGGTTTTCAAATATTATCCGTTTCCTCTATCCCCCGCATGACAATCTCTATCTTTTCTATGCTTTCCGGCGGACGGCACATTCCGGACATTTACAGAAAGGCAGTATAAACTAAAAAGTACCGATCCGTAACAAAATCTGCATTACGGAGCAGTACTCTTATCTATCATTTCTTTTTTATAATACCTGAATCCGATTATTCAACAGACTCTTTTGTCAGAATGGATACACCCGTGTCGATGTAATCGGGAGCTACGGAACCGCCGTTAATAGCCGTAATTGCCGCATACATACCTTCATATCCCATCACATCAGGATTCTGTGCCATTGTACAGATCAGAGCACCATCCTTGATCAGTTGGATCACTGCGTCAGACTTATCCATCCCTGCCGCAACAATGTTGTTGCCGTCTTCTGCCACTGCATTACCAACACCCACATATCCATGTTTTTAAAACAGTTGAATTCGCCTGATGCGGCAGACATGATAACCGAAAAAATTTTGCTCAAACCGAACCTGATCATCCGTTCTTCATCAAAACCACATTAGCGGAACATTCCTGAAAAATCCGCTTATGGTTCAGTATAAAGAAAAAGAGACCTCCGAAGAAGCCTCTGTTCGTTCATCTGTTTATACCCGTAAGTTATACCCCCGCATCATGGTAAGAAAAGCTCGTTCTCCTTATGTCCGCTGCAAGCCTTTTTCAACCCCATACTGCCTGCGGTAAGAAGCGCCCTGCTGACGCTGCGGGCTCTCTGCGGGCAGACCGCGATACAACGCATACACGAGATGCATTTTTCAGGATCGGTCTTCGACGGGTTATCCGCGGGAATCGCTCCCACTGGACATTTCCCCGCACAATATCCGCACCTCACACAGTCCTTCCCCGCCTTAGGCTTCATCGGCACGCCGCCGTATGCACGGTAGGGGCGGTTTCCGGGCAGCTCCGGTCCGGCCGGCACTGTTCCCGCTTCCACAGCACAGCGGACACGGGCCGCAAACTCAGCCAATTCTTTCCCGTCCTGTTCATCCGGACGCCCTGCTGCAAACTGACGCATAATGGAATGCTCGGCTATCGCGGCTATCCCGGCACTGCAGACAAACCCCGCTGTCTGCAGTGTATCCTGCAGTTCCGCAAAGGTATCGTCATAATCCCGGTTGCCGTACACTGCAATCAGCACCGCCTTTGCCCCGTTTCCCTTCAACTGCCCAAGCCGCGATACAGCAACGGCAGGAACCCTCCCGCCGTAGGACGGCACCGATACGGCACAGATATCTTCCTCCTGAAAAGAATATGCGGCAAAATCTACGGTGCGGTCGGTCAGGTCAATGTATGTACTTTCCGCGCCGTATGCCTCTGTAAACAGACCGGATACTTTTTTTGTCCCGCCGGTGGGACTGAAGGTGATTTCATAGAATGCCATTTTATTT
>Ga0137308_102297_pt1 | contig 13323 bp, 9 predicted proteins | sample Inofrocosms_June_FD_97181 | JGI IMG/M metagenome (GOLD analysis project Ga0137308, IMG submission 97181) | Mouse cecal microbial communities from Vienna, Austria - N-Acetylneuraminic and N-Acetylglucosamine D2O microcosms_June | ecosystem: Host-associated > Mammals > Digestive system > Large...
TGCACTTGTCGATGCACTAGTACTTGCACTTGTTGATGCGCTGGTCGACGCGCTCGTACTTGCACTTGTTGATGCGCTGGTCGATGCACTCGTGCTTGCACTTGTTGATGTGCTCGTGCTTACGCTAGTCGATGCGCTCGTACTTGCACTGGTCGATCCACTCGTACTCTGGCTAGTGCTGGTCGATGCACTCGTACTCTGCGCTTCTGAATAAGAAGTACTTGCCGAAGCTGAATTGCTATCACTTGTACTATTTGCTTCTGACATCGACACAGACTGAGAAGTACTACCTGAAGTAATAGCACTCTGCTCAGCCGATGCACTCGTACTGTCTTTTATCGAATTGCTATTACTTGTACTATCAATCGTTGAACTTTTCTCCCACGTACTTTCCGATGCTGCTGAAGCAGATTCACTCGTACTTGCTACAGTACTCTGATCCTTGATGACCTGTTCATAACCTTCTACTTGATCACCTCTCTTAACTATTTCGCCATAATTATATGTTGTAATTTTCTGAGTTGTATGGTAATCTGAACTATCATTTATTTTAAGATCTCGTAAAATTTCACCATCCTTATTATATACATGATAGTTACCATTTGGATCTGCCTTAATATAAGAACCAGCTTCAAAATAATAAATCTTCCCACTACCATTTATCTGATATCCAACCTGATTATTTTTAGTATCCCAAACAATCTGATTGTTTCCATCTTTTAATTTATACCATTCTCCCTTTTCATCTGCCACAGCCACATATTGGAAATAGTATGTCTTTACCTCTGTCCATGAATACCAACCATTTGGAGAACCTCCCAACAAGTCATATTGATGTACACCCTGATCAACATGCTTCAGATTGGCCTCTTCATTACCATTATTTAGTAATTTCTCGTTGTAATCATAAACAGTATATGACTTCACCCTTCCATTACTGTCCAAATTCAAAAGTATCCTTTTACCACTAGTACCATTTGAATGTCCATCATCCAGAATATAAGTATAAGTTACTACTTCTCCCGGATTCACTTGTCTGATGAAATCATTTTCTGTATATACTCTATCGTCCACCTGGATAGTGACCGTTGTCTTTCCAGTACTATCTGTCTCAGTCGTATAAACTATCGTCGGAGCACCATTAGTGCCTATAGTTGTCGTACTTGTTATAAGATTATTATTTTTGTCAACCCTGTTTCCCTGTGTTTCCGTACCATCCTCTGCATCATATCTTATTTCCGCTTCATTCACTACTACATCTTTACCGTCAATAGTCATCTCATACTGATACAGTTTCTCTAGCACTACCCCTTGTGAATCAATGTAAGAAACACGATATACCTTAATATCCTCGCCCTTCTCATTCTTAATCACATCCTCAGTCATACTGCCATTAAGGATTAGTCCTTTTGAGGCAAGATCATATTTAATAATAGCCTGCGCTAAGCCTTTCGCTTCATTCTCATCAATTTTATCATCTTCAAGCGCAACATCTTTCATACTATCTATTACAGTCGCCGTACTCTGCACTTCAGAAGTATACGCACTATCCAGCGATGTCGACGCACTACCATATGTACTAGTAGCTTCACTGGCAGCCGTACTGAGCGAAGTGTATTCCGATTCAGCCTTTGACTGGCTCGTGGATTCTACCGTACTTGTAGATTCACTTGTAGATGTATATTCACTGGTTTCCGTAGACAGCGATGCAGAACTAATCAGGCTGTCACTTCTCACCTCGCTATAACTGTTAGAAAATTCCGTAGAATTGACTGTTGATGTGGATTCAGCTTCACTCCAGGGACCTGTGGATTCAGAACCTTCCTGTGTCTCACTCAAGTTATCCTCTTCCTCCGAACCGCCTTCTGAACCTTCTGATGCCCCACCTGTTGTCTCATCAGTTATTTCATCTGGTGTCTCGCCAGTTGGTGGTATCACTGTATCCGAACCACTCGTCTCATTGTCTTCCACTGCTCCCGGTGTCGTCACATCACCTGGCACCTTTTCCTGTGATACATCAGTCTCAGTATCATCTGTTGATGCCCCTGTATCGTCCGCCGATGCTCCTGCATCATCCCCCGGTGCCCCTGCACCATCCACCGGTGCCCCTGCACCATCTGCCGGTGCCCCTGCACCATCTGCCGGTGCCCCTGCACCATCTGCCGATGTTTCACCCTTTGTTTCAGTTGATTCTGCAGCTTTTGTTTCCGACGGCTTTTCCTCCGTCTTTTCCGCCTCTTTCGTCTCCGATGCTTCCGACGCTTCGATAACGGTTTCAGTTGAACCATCATTTTCCGCCGCCTGCACATACACGACATTCGCATCCTGGAAGTAACTTGCACCTCCAAGCGCAACACCCGCTGCCGCAATCGCCTTCATTGCCTTTTTCTTTTTCATGACTCCTTCCTTTCTTCCACATGAAACGATAACCCTATAACTTATTATTGGAAAGTTACTTGAGTACAGTATAGCAAAAGGACTCTTTCGCAAACTCTTTCGTCCCCGGCTTTCATGCATTTTTTCTCGATAAATTCCAAAATATTTCGCTCGCGCCAAATACTGCAGAAACCAGACCGGTTCCTAAAATAATTCGCCGTCATCAAGAAGCCTGCAGCTGATCTTGCCGCGCCCGCCGCACCTTTTCCGGAAATCCGCATCAATGCGTACCCCTATCTCGAAGCTGTCTTCTTTCCCGACTCCTATACACAGGAGCAGGTACTGGTTTTCACTGTATCTTGTATAAATATCCCCCTGACGCAGATGTGTCCGGAAAGCTGCCCGAAGCTTTTCCCCCTGTTTTTCGCAGTATTCCCGGTCCACTGCGGGATGTCCGCCGGCATCCAGAATCGTGCACAGGATCAGACTGAAATAAACCTTCCCGCGTTTCACGACACGCTTAAGCATACGGAAGCAGTCGGAAAAACCCAAAAGCGTACAGGCATATGCCCCCGCCCCCGGCTCATTTTCCATCAGGTATTTTTCGATATCTTCCTCCGTCCCCTTGGAACAGAACACTCTGTCCCCGATCTTCCTGAGCTGTTCCTGCTGTTTCTTTGACAGCAGTCCGCCGTTTTTCTGTGCATCCTTCGCAGTTTTCCGGTAGATTTCCTCCGCCTCCTTATGCCGCCCAAGTGCAACCAAACTGTCGATCCGCCAGTTCTCCCATCCCGCATGCGGGTATATCTCCGACGCACTTTTGGCATATTTTTCCACACCCTCATAATCACCGTTTTCTTTAAGGCTATCGAGCAGATATCGAAGCATTGCCGTGTATATTTTCTGATAATACCTGCTTTGCTCTATGACCCACTGCTCGTTGGACAACTGCGGGAGAAATTCCCCCTGATACAGTTCGCACGCCTTTTCACACAATGCAAGTTTCTTCCGGCGGTCCTGTTCCCTGTCAAACTCATCTGCCAGCTTCCCGAATTCCCAGACATCGGATTCCACCGTTATATTTCCGCCAAAGCGCAATATGCCGGCTTCACAGAAAAGGTATTCTCCCTGCGGCAGCGGTGATGCCTCCAGATATTTGCGAAGGCGGAAAATGGTGTTATTGAGACTGGCATTGGAATCCTCCACCTCATCCCATCCGTACAGGCTCTCGGCAACGGCAAGCTTGCTGAAGTCCTGTCCGGGCCTGGTCATCAGGATCTGGAACAGCTGTCTGAATTTAGAATCCCTCTGTCTCCCCAAAGCAAGTATTTCATCTGCGTACCTGGCGGAAAATCTGCCGAACATCCTCACCGATAATTTTTTTCCTGCCACACCCTCTCTCCCCTTTCCCATAAGCCTCCCGGCTTTGTCATTCCTATTCCTCCCCGAACCGGGCAGGCTGAAGTTCATAGCAATGATGGATCAGGATATCCTTCCCCCTGCCATCCTCAAGAAACCGTTCTTTAATACGCTCGGCAATCATGCCCGCCTGTCCCTCTGTGGTATCAATGACCAAAACCAGGTACTGACTGCTGGAATACCGTGTATATACATCACCGATCCGAAGCGCAGCTCCGATATATTCCCCCAGCTGCTCCATTAATGTATCTTTTTCATAAGGGATAAGGCTTCCTCCCTGTTCATCCACTACGGTGATCAGGATCACACATGCTTCCTGTCCGCTCCTGATCAGCCCGCGTTCCAGAAAACGGTAGATGCCCTTAAACGTCTCATAATTCTGACAGAAAGCCCCCGGCTCCTTTATCTGTTCGATCAGTTCCCTCCGAACTCTTTTGACATCTTTTATGTAGTGATTTCTTCTGTCCGGTTTCTGTTCTGAGGAGGTATGCTGCCCGGCTCCCTGTTTTTCCAGTTCCTCCCAGATCCGTCCAAGCAGGCTCTTATAGGTATCTTCCGGCCTGCATAAGACATACGCTGCCGTTACCGTTGGACTGATCCTGTCCGATTCCCTGCCCGCGCTGTCACGGAAACGCTTCTCAATGCGCCTGCAGATCTCCTGCGCCTGCTCTTCTCTCCTGCAGGAAGGCACAAAAATAATGAATTCATCTCCTCCGTATCTGCCGAGAATATCATCCCGATGCGTCATATAGTCCAATATCTGCGCCACCTGCTTCAGGCATTCGTCGCCTGCCAGATGGCCATACTGATTATTGATCCTCTGCAGCCGGTTCACATCGCACAGAAAAAGCGTTCCTGTATGTTCGGTGTTGACGATCGAAGCGATCCTTTCTTCCGCAACATTTTTCTTCAGAACGCCGGTAAGACTGTCCAGATTCTCCCCTCTTGTCTGTTTCTTTATCTGCTTCCAGTTCACAATTTACATACCTCCCCCCAATTTTATATACCGCAGCCCCTTCTTGTCTTTACCATCCGGCAGACCATATCGAACTCCGCCTGATCGGAGATGTCAAACCAGTCCTGCCCACCCGCCACGATATACGGTGCATACATACAGAGCTTCTTTAAAAGGCTGCCTGCTGTCTCGCCGCTCACGCCGGTCCGGAATATCCATCTGCAGCGTTTTTTATCCCACACCACAAGTTCCCCTTCCGTGCCATCCGTAATATCCGCAATATCCGGCTTTATACAGTCCCTGTCCCCATTTCCCGGCACACCGATGTATGCCCAGACAATGTCCTTATAAAAAATCCGGTACTTCTTCCCCTGCGGTGCCTCCGCCGCGATACATCTGTTCCCGAAAACGATCCGTTCCGGTGTGATATGGTTTTCCGACGCTTCCATACCGGCTTCCTTTCTCTCGATCCTGCTTTGTGCTTTTGTGTACGGAATTCATATTCTGTCTACAAAAGACATAAAAAAATGCCATTAAAAAACGGCATTTCAGTCTAAAACCAAACGCCGCCGTCTTATGCACCTCTCCTACAACAGATTTCAGGGGACAAAAATAAAAGTCGAAGAAAAAGAAACGCTTCGGCTCTGTCTCTTATGCCCTGAAATATCCTCGAATGCAGAAATATTATTGCCAATAAGCTGTCAAGTGTGCTATAATATCGAAAATATTTTATTGGGCGATTCTTTTTGTGGACAGAATATGAATTCTGTCTCTTTTTATGTCTTCCCCCGGATTTAACACAGACGCAGTTCCCGCATCTCACTGTTTATCCCGCCTACGTCAGCAGCCCCATGCTTTCCAGATAACGCATATGCTCTTTCCCGCTTGTGCTCAAATAGATCCTCGTCGTTTCCACCGAACTGTGCCCCAGCATATCCGCAAGCTTCACGATATCCCCGCTCACCCTGTAATATGCCTCCGCAAACAGATGGCGGAGGTTATGCGGGAATACTCTTGCCTCCTCCACCCCCGCATACCGGCTCAGTTCCTTCATCTCCCGCCACACCTGTCTTCTCGAAAGCCTCCCGCCGTTTCTGGTCAGGAATATCTCACCCGAGACGATTTTCTGCTTTCCGGCGTAGCTTAACAGTCTGCGGCAGAGTTTCCCCGGCAGAAAGATCACACGCACTTTTCCTTTCAGCCTGACCTCCGCCCTTCCCCTTTTCAGTGCTTCCACCGTGATATACTCTATCTCGCTGACCCGGATGCCTGTACCGCAGACCGTCTCCATCAAAAGCGCCAGCCTGTTGTTTTTCCTGTCCTTTGCCGTCTTTAAGAGTCTCCTGTACTCCTCCCTGCTCAGTTCTTTTTTCTGGTCTCTGAAAATCTGCCTCTGTATGCGCAGAAACTTCACTCTGCACTCTTCCCATCCGGCAAACCGGAAAAAAGCATTTAATGCCGAAAGCTTCCCATTGACTGTGGAAGGCGCATACCTCTTTTCCTGCAGGCTGCCCTTGAATTCCGCCGCCGTTTTTTTATCCACTTCCCGGTTTCCGAGCCATCTGCAAAAATACCTGATCTCCCTCAGATATTTTTCCACTGTCGCCTTCCCGTACTCCTCCTCCCTCAGATACCGTCCAAATTCCGCCAGACTTCCGCCTGTTATCCTGTGTTCTTCCATGCTGTATTCTTCCATGCCTTTTCCCTCCGCAGAATATAATAATAATGTACGCAACCATTCTACCATATCTGCACCGCCGGATGCCCGCGCCGTCCGGCAAGTCTTTTCGGAAACAGCATTTCCCCGCAGGATTTCTCCTGTTCCTTTATAACGTCCGGTTTCTGTTTCTGCTGCTGTATTTCACAATGAGAAGCTCCACGCTCATCCTCTCCCCCAGCTTTCCGGACTTAAACGCATACTCCGTCTGCGCGCAGTCTTCCAGCGCCTGTTTCAGGAAAGGAACCTTAAAGCCGGACGCCTGTTTCATATACTTTCCGGCAATAAAGCCATGCAGCCCCACTTTTTCTCCGATCATCGCCTGCGGATATCCCTTCTGCGCCAGTTCCTTCACCTGTAACAGCAGGTTGAACTGCCTGCTGATCAGAGCCAGTATCCGCATCGGCGGCTCCCGCAGCGAAAGAAGATCATAGTACAGTTTCAGCGCCTGCTCGCCGCTGCCGTTCGCAATGGCGGTTATCATATCAAAAATATGATTCTGTATCTGCGGCACGCAGATCTCTTCCACATCCTTTGATGTGATAACCTCCCTGTCCAACGTATAACAGAGCAGTTTTTCCAGTTCCTTCCGGATATTTTCCATATCGTCCCCGGTTCCCTCCAGAAAAAGCTGCAGTGTCTCCTGCGAAATCTGCTTTTTTTCCTTTTTCAGGATACCGCATACCCATTTTTGCAGTGTTTTCGCATCCTGCCTGCCAAACTCCGCCGCGTAGCCCAGTTTTTTAACGGTTTTATAAAGGCCGCTCCGCTTGTCCACTTCCCTTTCCACCAGAATAAAGCTGCTGCTCTCCGCCGGTTTTTTCAGATATTCCGAAAGTTTTTCCCCTCCGGATTTGAAAAGTTCCGTATATTCCAGAATAATGACACGTCTGTCAGCAAAGAAGGGCAGCGTTTCCGCCATATCGATGATCTGCGGCACCGGAACGCCTTTTCCCTCAAAGCGGTTTACGTTCATATCGCTTCCGTCTCCAAGCAGCGCACACTTAAGTTTATCCCTGTACTGCCGGATCAGATACGCCTCTTCGCCATAGAGCAGATAAATCTGTTTTAATTGTCCTGTTTTAATATCTTCCGCGATTCTTTGCATGCATAAGTGTCCTTTCTCATTTTTTCTACACTTTTTACAAATAGTTGCAGTGCCCGTTCCACCACTGCATTCAACGTTTCACCATCCCTTTCTGAAATCTGAACTAACTCTTTATGAAGAGCCGGTTTAACTCGGACATTAAAAACTCCTTTATACTCTTTACAGGGAGATTTTCCGACTTCTTTACAAAACTCCAGATATTCATCTACTGCCATATGAAATTCCTGTTCAATCTCTTCTGTTTTATCACTGGAAAAATCCACATGGTCATCGATACCGCTGATAACGCCTCTAAGCCGCCCGGCTCGTGCATCATACGTTATACTAGTGTGATAGCCTTTGTATTCCAGAATATTATCTTTCATTATAACTCCCCCATTCTGCCAGCTTTTTTATTACATCTTCCACCGCACCTCTGTCCATAATATTTCCGGGATGCGGCTTATGGAACATAATGATCCTCTGGTCGGATTCTCTGTAAAATTTTATTCCTGATCCTGATGTCTTTCCCTTGTTATATTCGTGAAAGCCCGCCTTTTTCAATAAATATTTCATTTCTCCATAAGTATAATCTGATGGAATACTCAGTATTCGTTTCTTTGCTTTTGTATATCTACTCATCTATTGTTTGTATGTAACTGCCTGTTAGTTACATTTTATCTCCTTTCCGTTTTTTGTCAAGTCTTATTCTTTCCGTCTGTAAACTCCTCCACCCGAATCCTCCCATTTCTCACCTGCATCGTAACCGCGCCGCCCTCAGGCGTCTGGCAGATATGACATCCCTGTCTTTTCAGCCGCTCCATCAGTTCTTCATGGGGATGGCCGTAACGGTTATCCTTTCCCGCGGAGATTACCGCATAGACCGGCTTGGTCAGTTCCAGAAGTTCCTGAGGCGTGGAATACTTTGAGCCATGATGCGCCACCTTCAGCACCGTAAGCGGCTCTCTTCCCTCCAGTTCCAAAAGCAGTTCATCTTCCGACGCTCCGGTCACATCCCCCGTCAGCAGCATGCGGAATTCTTCATATTCCATATAAAGTACGATCGATATTTCATTGACCTCATCAGTCATAATTTCCTTTTCAGGACCGAGACAGGTAAATTTCAGTTTTTTATCCTCCAGAACATCCCCTCTCCCAATATAGTAAACCGGAATTCCGTATACCGCCGCCTGTCGTCTCAGTTCCAGAAGCTTTCCCTCTTTGATTTCCTGTGATGCATCCGGCAGGATCAGGCTGTTTATCTTTACCCCGTAGCCTGACTGTTCCATCAGTTCCAGAACCCCGGATATATGGTCCTCGTCCGGATGGGTCAGAAAGACCGCTTCCAACTCCCCGATCCCCTCGCTCTCCAAAAAAGGCAGTATCTGATATTTTCCAACTTTTGACTTACTGGTGGAACCGCCGTCCACCATATAGCAGTTTCCGTTTTCTCCCCGCATGACAATACAGTCCCCCTGTCCCACATCCAGAAATGTAACCGTAAATCCACTAAAAGGACGCTGCACAAGCAGCCAGATCATTCCCAGCACAAGCAGCCATTGACCGACCGCAGGTATTGCAAAAGCGATAATCCCTGCTTTCCCGTTTCCGCCCTTTGCCGTTTCTTTTCCCGCTCCGCACCGGTTCTCTTCTTCGCTGTTTCTGCTCAGCCTTTTTAAGCCCTCTTTTGTCTGCCTCTGCCGGTTCATTTCCTCCTGCGTCCGGCCCCGACGTTTTATCTCCTCTCGCATCAATCCCTGACGTTTTATCCCCTCTTGTATCCGGCCCTGACGTTTCAGCCCCTCCTCCCGGCTCCGCCACTTCAAATTCTCCCGTACCCGACAGTCCCATATAACAAGAAAGAACAAAATACCATAATAAACTGCAATCTGCCAGACCTCAGGCTTTCCGCCGACCTTTATGCCGTTTGGCAGTTTCAGCGCCAGATTACAGACAGTTTCATAAAACCATAAGATCACTCTGTCCGGTACTCCCATAAAACCTGCCGCCGCGGGCAGGAAAAAACCAAAGATCAGAGAGACTATCCCGAATCCCAATACAAAACCCGCCAACGGGATCACAAACAGATTTAAAAGAAGCGAATAGACCGGATACACATAATAGAAGGTAAGCAGAACCGGCAGTGTGGCAAGAGTTATCGCTGTGCTCAGATAACATCCTTCCCTGACCAATCCCGCCGCCTTATACCCTGCCTTTTTTAATTCTGCCTTCTCAAATTCTGCCTTTTTCCGTTCTGCTTTCTTATGCCCTGCCTTTTTCTGTCCTGCTTCCCTATGTCCTGCTTCCTTATGTCCTGCTTCCCTATGTCCTGCTTCCTTATGCCCTGCCTTTTTCTGTCCTGCTTCCTTATGTTCCGACACCCCTGTCATTTCTTCCAATATCTCTTTCCACCATGGAAGCACTGTCCCTATCCCGAGCACCGCTCCGAAAGACAGTAAAAATCCGCTGTGCAGAACAAGAAGCGGGTTCCCCGCCAGCATAAGCACTGCTGCCAGTGACAATGCTGTCAGCATATCGTAGGTCCTGCCGAGCAGCTCTGCCGCCAGATGCAGGGAAAACATAAAGACTGCCCGCCGGGTGGACACTCCCATTCCCGTCATAATCCCGTAGCACCACATGATCCCTATAGCCGCCGGCGCCCTCAGCCAGAGAGGAATCCTGCATTTTTTCAAAAAGCCCGACACTGCCATTCCAAGAAGGGAAATATGCAGCCCCGATATGGAAAGGATATGGATCAGCCCGTTTAACTGATACAGCTCCTTTATTTCTTCCTCCAGACCGTTTTTATCTCCCAGAAGCATCGCTTTTAAAACCGAAGCTTCTTTTTCCGGATATATTTTCTCCAGTATTTCGGAACATCTGCATCTGAATCTAAATAAAGTTTCTTTTAATGGAAAGCCGGAGCCTGATCGCTCCAGAATTTCTGTCTGATTTAATTTATAAGAAATGTTTAAGATCTGATAATACGCTTTAAGATCAAATTCCCCCGGATTGGAAGCCTCCCGAAAGAGCGCTGCCTTTCCGGAAACTCTGACGGTTTCACCGATATCGGGAAGCATCTCCCCGCCTCCCGGATCCTTCATATAACACATGACTTGTCTGTCATTCCCCGCTTCTGCACTGCTGACATATAAAACCGGAACGCTGCTGCCGTACATGACACGGCAGTCTTTATTTTCGACCACACCGGTCAACACTATTTTTTCTCCTTCTTCCGGCAGATAAGCCTTTTCCGGTTCCTTACCGTATACACAGCATATCACCAGCAGCACAAACACAAGAGAAAGCAGACTGAGCGGCCTTCTCATCTGCATTTACTCATTCTCCTCTATAATATCCAAATCTCTCTCAAATACCGTAGTCAGGCTGACACTGTCCCGGAATGTAACGTCCGTGTTGCCGTCGATGGAAATCTGCACCTTATTTACTCCCGGCAGTTCCACCAGCGAATTCACGATTGAATACAGAGCAACCTGAGATGTCACATCATAAACCGGCGTTAAGAACTCCTCACTCAGATTGACATAACAGACTCTGTCCCGGACAGTCACACTCAGAATCGTTACCGCCGGATTAACCGTAGGATAGCCTGCCTCATAGCCGGCGATATCATCCTGCCGGGGCCCCTTGATCAGCTCTTCCACTACCTGCTGTTCCATGGAAATATTACTGTTATAGATCACATTCCTGCTCACCTCTGTCAGCGCATCGCCTGTCTCATTGGCAAAATAAAGCCTGAATTCCGTATCCACATAGGCGTTGATCTCCGTCCCCGCATTATCAATAAAGGAATCCGCCGTCATTGCACCTACCGGTATACCGATAGCATCCACCAGCGCCTCCCCCTGCACGGAAAACGTAACCGTATCAATCCCGTCTATCTGCGTCACCGTCCGCACCACCGCCGCTCTGCCAAGCACCTCGACAATGTGCCCCTGCTTTGCATAATCCTCGCTGAAATCCAGATTTACCTGCCCCTCATTCAACGCATAACCCTGATAGGAATCAGACAGCGGCGAAAGATATTCCGGCCTGCCCGACGTATCCTTCAAAAGCCCGATAAACTCCTGCAGCAGTTCCTCTTTATCTTCCGATGAGGTATCTGTCACATATTCTTCGGAAACCACACAGGTTCCCTCTTTATTTACATAATAAATTTGATAACTGTAACTGCCCTCCTGCTTTCCCCTGCCGCAGGCACACAGCCCTGCCGTAACAAGCAGCACGACGACAGCCAAGATCATTCTTTTTTTCATATTGCATTACCCTTTATACGTGAGCGGTATCTTTACGATAAAAGTCGTCCCTTCGTCGGGTATACTCTCCAGCTGAATGGAACCCCTGTGCATCAAAACCGCACTCCTTGTAATCGCAAGCCCGAGGCCTGTTCCGCCGATCTCCCGGGAATGGGATTTATCCACCCGGTAAAATCTTTCATAAATATGGGCGACCGACTCCTTCGGAATCCCGATACCGGAATCACTGACAGTCAATGTAAAGAACTGATGATCCGCATCCAGCACCACCTTGACCCAGCCGTTTTCCTTATTATACTTTATAGCATTTTCCACAAGGTTGGAGATCACAAGAGATATCTTCACCTCATCCACCGTCGCCTTGACCGGGCGGATGCTCTCAAAAGTCACCTCAATATCCCGTTTTCTCGCAATAGGCCGCAGACGCTTTAATATCACCTCCGTCAGCTCATTCATGCTGACTTCCGTGATATTCATATCCGTCACCTTTTTATCCATCTTCATCAGAGACAACAAGTCTGTGATGATCTTGTTCTCCCGGTCAATTTCCTTCGCGATATCCTCCATAAACTCCCTGTACAGCTCCACCGGCACATCTTCCTGCGCAAGCAGGGAATCCGCCAGCACTTTCATGGAAGTGATCGGTGTCTTCAGCTCATGTGAGACGTTTGACACAAACTCCTGCCTTGACTCATCCAGCACCTTCATCCTGCTGAGCAGTTTATTAAAGGCATCAATGATATGTACCGTCTCGGCGTAATCCGGCACACTGATCGCCTGATCGGAAAATCCCTCCGATACCTCATTGATCGCCAGCGTAACCCTGTTTAACGGATTTACCATGAAATTTGCCAGAAGCAGCGCGAATCCCAGAATGATCAGCAGCATAATAAGCATAAGTATATTCGCCTTATTGCTCAAGATGTCCATCGTCTTATGGATCGTATCACAGGAAATGCCGATCAGCATCACACCCCTGACTACCTCTTTTACCTCCTCCGCCCCCGCTTCCGGCTCTCCGATGCTGATCTTCTCCGAAATGGGGATCGTCATCTCGATATAGCCCAGTTCCGCGTCATAATTGGACATGCTCTCCCCTTTGAAGCATTTTACCACTTCTTCGGATATGATCGTTTTCCCTTCGCTGATGCCATAGGTATCCTTTATAACCTTCAGATTTCCGGAAATGATCAGAACGCGCCCGCCATACAGATTGGAAAGCTGCTCTAATTCCGCATTGATAACAGGAGAGGAGGTATCCTGCAGATAATTGTAGGTGATCAGATGATCGGCTAAGATCCTGAGCTGTGCCTGCACTTCCGAACTCCGCACCGAGATGGCGCGGGCCTCGTAGCTCTGTAAGATGCCATACTGCATACAGCAGCCGGGAATAATCCCAGCCAGCAGTATCAGTATGAAAATTCTTGATTTCAGGCTTCTTAAAGATCTGATTTTTGATTTGAAGTCATCCCAACGATAAAACATCCGCTTG
>Ga0137308_102300_pt1 | contig 13315 bp, 24 predicted proteins | sample Inofrocosms_June_FD_97181 | JGI IMG/M metagenome (GOLD analysis project Ga0137308, IMG submission 97181) | Mouse cecal microbial communities from Vienna, Austria - N-Acetylneuraminic and N-Acetylglucosamine D2O microcosms_June | ecosystem: Host-associated > Mammals > Digestive system > Large...
GTCAAATACAACGTCTATCCTTTCCCCGCAAATATCGGCTTCATTCTGGGCGATTGACAGCTTGACATTGATATATAAACGCCCGTTTGCGCTTGTCGTGTCGTATTCTTCATCTATTGTCTTCCAGTCGCAGCCGTGCGCCTGCAATATTTCCATGACCTTGTAATAATCAGCGACAGACCGAAACCAGCGGTCAAGGCGGCAGAACAGCAGCAAGTCAACTTCATCACGCTTCACGGATTCTATCATTTTTTGAAATTCTGCCCGCTTGTGCATATTCTTTCTTGCGGTTTTCGCAGCGTCGATATATACCCCAGTCACAATCCAGCCTTTTTCCCGTGCGTATGCTTCCAGCCGTTCTTGTTGAGCTTCAAGGGAAAGCCCCTTTATCTTTTGTTCTTCCCCTGATACCCGGATATAAAGGGCGACACGGACCAGCGGCGGCAATTCCTTATTTTTCATAGAAAATCACCTGCATTTCCTTTTATTTCCCGCCTGCTGATGATATAATCAGAAATGCAGACGGTATGTTGTATCTGGTATGATATACTTTGCATTGCGGCGGCAATATTCCCAGTATTGCCGCCGCTTCCCTTTCTTCATTCAGTTTCAGTGTAGCTATAATTTCCGTTATCGTCACGAACCCAAAGACCGTATGCGTCAAGTATACTGCCGTCCTTGTCGAGTTCACCATAAAAGGCAGATGAAATGTCAGAGCCGGAAAAGCAGATACCCGTATCAGAATAACCCATAATAGAAACCCAATTATAACCAGAATCGGCAACTACATTGTCAGCAAATTCTTTCAGCATATCAGGGGTAATTTTTTCAAGATTATCATTCGTTATACGAATGAACGCATATTCACCAATGACAGTATCGCCGGAACCGTTCATAACGTCTTTTACAGTAAGTTCAGAATCCATTAAAAAATTGTGAAGAACAGTTTCAGGATATATTTTATCTTTTTTGTTATAGACTTCTGAAATAGTGTTTCCGTCAAGGTAGACTTCTAAAGTATTCAGACCGTAATTGACATTATAAAAGCCGCCCGAAGTGTTTTTGGTGACAGTGAAAAAGCTGTCAACACCACATTCAGAAGCAAGAACAATAAAAAGTTCGTCGGCTTCTTCTGCGGTTACGCCAGTAGCAGTTTTCAAGCCGGAAATACTGGATTTATAAAAATCATATTTTTCAGTAAGCTCCGCAGATTTAGGAGTGGAAGAGCCGCAGGAACAAAGCAAAAGGCATATAAGGAACGAAAGAACAAAAGATATTTTTTTCATTGTAAAAACCTCCATAATCATCATAAATTTTGAGAAAAAGCCCGGTAGAGCTTACGCAGCCCCACCGGGCTTTTCATTGGTTTGAAACAAGGCTATTGCCGTTTGCGCTTCCGGGTTCCGTGTCTGCGGTGGTACTCAAAGCAGAGTTGCCCGCTTTTTGTGCAGTCTTGGAGCGACTTTTTATATATGCCGCTTCCGCTTCTTCAACGGTCATTTCTGGAAGTTCCGCAGATTCAGCACGGGAAGCGGTCAAGCGTTCTTTGAAGTGCTGAACCAGCATTGCCCGTATATCGGGTTCAAGTTCAAAGTACGCTTTCATAATGTCAACTTCTAATTCAGTCCCGCCCCGTTGCCGTACAAAGTCGTCAAGGCTGAAAGTTGGTGCTTGTATGTACATAGGTTCTGTACCGTTCCGCAGCCAGTCTTCATTGAGATTACACATAGTACAGATAGACTTTATGCTACTATCAGAAACATTGCTACCGGATTGTTCCATGTAACTAATGCCGGATTGCGTAACGCCGAGCAAGGCGGCAAATTGTTTCTGGTTCATTCCTTTTTCTTTTCTGACCTTTTTAATACGTTCATTGACAGTCAATTTCCTCACCCCCTTTCTGCAATGTAAATCAATAATAACAGTCACTTGTAAAAAAGTCAATAGAAATATCAAAAAACCTATTGACAAATACAAGTGACTGTTATATTATGAGTGCAAGAAACAAGTCAATCATATTTTGAAACAAGAAACTTGTAAAAATATATCGGAGGTAAAGCCCTATGATGAAACATGAATTTGAAGCCCTTGCAGGCTATGAAGTAAGCGTATCAGACTATGACAATATTATTGAACCTATGTACATGGCTACAGAGTTAAGCAAAGAAGAGTTTGTGAAGGTTATCTGCAAAGAAAGATTTGCATTGAAGAGCCGGGAAGAAATCATTCAGGAAATGAAGGAACTTGCGGAACACTTGAAGAAGAACTGCGACCACTTCACGGACTTTGAAGCAAAAGAGAAGCTGGAAGCACTTGCAGAGGAATACAAAGAGCGGTTCGGACCGTACAAGGGCGGCTTCTTACTGAATAGCAGATACACGCTGGAGCATTTAGGGGAGTACCGGGGCTGTAGTTATCCCGCAGAGCTTGAAATATATAACAGTAAGTATCACACAACGGAAAAAATCAAAATCGCATAAAGGACCGGGAGCCGCAGAGGGGCAGCAGGCGTGAAAACCTGCGGGGCGGGTTCGATTCCCGCCCGGTTCAATCAGGGCAAGCCAGACCCTAAAAATAAAGCACTGTCAAACGGGCAGCGGTTACACCAGCTATAAAGTGTATAGTCGGACAGCAAGTTTTCCGGGCAGGCGGCTTTTTAAGGTGAAAAGTGGCAGCGGCGGTGCGGAAAGGAACGTGCAGAAGTGGAAAAGGAAACAGAAAGAGAAGTGCGGATAACCAGCGGCGTGACGTTCAATAAAAGAATAATTTCAGATGAGCCGGACGCATACGCAGAAGTCAACCTGAAATTTGAGGGATTGCACGAAAGAAGGGTTGCAGAACTGCGGGACCTATTCAACAAGTTTGCGGCAGAGGTAGAAGGAATGTTGCTTGAAGATACCAGCCTGTATATTTAACAGGCTGGCGGGAAATCACTTCACAATTTCTTTTATGAATTGTTCAAAATCACGGGAATTGAAAATGTGATAAATCGCAGATACTAAAATTTTTTCAATTTCTTCTTCTGGAACGGAAGACCCGTGCTTTTTGATAGATTCTTTCACGGCTTTTTTGATAAAGCCACGTTTAAGTGACATAACACATACCCCCTTTCAATGGAGTTGCCGCCCGGCAGCGGCACTTCCATTGTATCAGGGGACAGCGAAAAAAGGAAGGAGGAAGACGGGATGGCAGAGGAAAAGAGGACAGAAACCATGATTCCACAGGAGAACAGCAAGGAAGCTGCGGAAGTTATGGGCTTCATGGAGATTCTGGACAGTCACGAAAAGAAAGAATTTCTTGCTTTCTTGCAGGGGGCAAAGTTCATGAAAAACCTGTCTGCCGGGGTAGTTAAGACGGCATAGCACGCCCGCCCCGGCTGCGGGCGTGAGAAAGGAAGGAAGCATGAAGAAAAAGACGTGGGCGGCGGTGATTCTGGGGACATTGTTTCTTTGTGCTGCGGCTTATGCTGCGGGAAGCTATGCAAAAGAAAAACTGATAGAAGAAGCGGTGCAGGAAGCGCAGCGGAAGGGAGCCGGGCAGCAGGCACAGGACCCGCAGCCCGGATATATCCTGATACATACAACGGACGGAGAAGTGTGGGGATTCTACGGCGAAATGAAAATTATATCAGACGGGACGGACGGCGGGGACATTGATATTGATATGTCAGGCTGGCTTGTGGGTTCGACGCATGATTGCTATAACCCGGATACGGAGGAATAGAACGGAGGTGGCGCACATGAAAGAAGGGATTGCGGCAGCAGGCGTTCAGGTAGAAGGGACTTTCAATGCAAAACGGTTCTTTGAAACGCTTGCAATGATTCTGTCCCGGAAAGAAAACCTGTCAATCACAGTGACAGTACATGAAGAGGGAGAACAGCAGCCGGAAAGGGTGGCTGTCTAAATAAATTCATACCAGATACAAGGAGGAAAAGAAGAATGTCAAAAATGACAGAAGCGCAGGAAAAGGGAATTTTTAAAGCGGCAGTTGTCGTGCATGATGAAGCCGGACTTCCCAACTACATGACTATGTTTTACATGGAGCCGGGGACATACAAGCCGGAAGACGTGCCGGAAATGTTCAAGGTGGACGGGAAGACGGTTGCGGCGGTGCTTATATCGCAGTATACAAATGCCATGATAAACAATATCCCCGTTTCCCTGCCGTATCAGAAGCCCGCAGAAAGCATGAGCCACGACGAATCGGCGGCAGCTTGCCGGATGAAAGGACCCGGCTGGCATTTAATGACTAATGCTGAATGGGTTTACCTGATGAAAGACGCAGCGACGGCAGGGCATACAATCAGCGGTAACACAGACTACGGGAAGAACGCTGACGACCCGGAGGAAAAGGGCTATTGTTACGACGGCTACACGGTTTTGACTGGGACAGAACCGCTTTCATGGAGCCACGACGGAACGCCGGAAGGAGTTTTCGGACTTTGCGGGAACTTCTGGGAGAGGGTTGCAGGATTGCGCCTGCATAAAGGCGTAATTGAGTATATCCCGGAGAATAACGCAGCGGCAAAGGACTTCAAGCCGCAGGACCCCGCCTGGACGATTGCACGGACAGAGGAACCGGGGGAAGAAGGGCTTCCGTTCGGAAATCCGCTGTATCTTGACGCACAGTGCGGAAAAGTCGTGCTGACAGACGGACAGATTGCCGGGGGCTGGAATTGCTGTCATATGCGGGATTTGCAGCTTGCCGGGAGCCTGAAAGAAGTCCCGGACATTGTACATAGACTGGGGATATTGCCGCAGGACTGGCAGCAGGAGAAAGCGGGGATATGGGCTGACAGTGAGCTTGAAGAAGCCGTGCCTTTCCGGGGTTCGTGCTTCGGCCTCACTTCCCTCGGTGGTGTGTCGGCGTTGCGCTTGAACCGCCTGCGTTCTAGCGTCAACAGCAACGTTTCGTTCCGTTCCGCTTTATACCTGAAAGACTGGAAACTGGTAACTGATTTACTGGGGCGGGCGTGATAACGACCGCAGAAGGGAAGGAAAGCAATGTATACAGGATTGAAAGACAAAAACGGAACGCCGATTGAAATAGGCGACAGGACCCGGCTTGTACTGCCTGACGGAGAAGTACGGGAATTTGATGTGCGATTTAAGACAGTGAAGCGTACAAGATTAAAGACGCTTCCGGGGTTTGAGCCGGAAGAAGTAGAGCTTTCTATAACAGGCGTTGTCTTCTGCTGGCAGGGTAACGATTTATTCCCGTGCGTTGATGAAAACGGCGTGTCTGACGTTGAAAAAATGGAAGTATTAGAAAAACCGAAATTTCCGTATGTTGTCGGTCAGCCCGCAGCGATTTTTCATGAAGGAAAGTGGCATGAAGGGACGATTGAAGCAGGGTACAGGTTTTGTGACGGAATAGTGACAATCAGGACGGAAGACGGAAGGAAATTGTGGTGCGGGGAAAGCAGGAAAGAGCTATACAAGCCGTTGTAACCCGCAGGAAAAGGACATAACAAAAAGCCTTTGAAGAAGTGCCGCAAACACATTCAACAAAGGCTTTTCGCTAACATTTTTTAATAAATCAGTTCATGTTTATTATACCATGTTGGCGGTGTAAAAGCAAGCAAAATCAGCGGTGAAACCGTTGAAAATGCCGGGTTTTTATCCCGGAAAACGGGCTTGTATGGGGTATTAACATTCCTACGAATAGTATATATATACTTGCGTAATATAGATATAGAATATATACTTGCGTAAGATAATATATATTATATACTTGCGTAATACATGGATAATAAGCAGGAGGGAAAGAAGGGGAGGGGGAACCCCCAGCCCGATAGATACCCACGCCACACAGGTATAAGGACAGCAAGGAAGGTGTGGTGGCTATGGGTAAAACATTCATGAGGGAGAAGAAGGTGGACTGCGGGAAGTACCGGGAAGCGGATATAATACCCCGGACGGAAAAAGCGGATAAGGTGGCAAAGGGGAAGAGGGGGAAGCGGAAGAGGGTCACAGAACCAAAGCAAAAAGACCTGAACGAAAAGAACGCTAAAAGGTATCTTGTACAGTTAGGGAATGGGAATTTTGGAATAGGTGATTTGCACGTTTCCTGTACATACGATAAAGACCACCTGCCGGGCAGCATAGAGGAAGCGGAAAAGATAGTTAATAACTACTTGCGCCGGATAGCGTACAGGCGGGGGAAGTTAGGGCTGGACCCGCTGAAATATATCCTTGTGACAGAATATAAATTCGACAAGGCAGGGCAGATGATAAAGCGGGTTCACCATCACATTATCATGAACGGCGGTTTGTCCCGTGATGATGTAGAACTGATGTGGACGGCTGACCGCATTAACTGGAATAAGGCGCAGGACTTACAGTATAGAGCGAACATAAAGCAGATGGGGTGGGTCAATGCTGACCGCATACAGACGAACGAAAACGGCATTGAAGCCCTCTGCAAGTACATAGTAAAGGACCCACAGGGCAAGAAGCGGTGGAGTAGCAGCAGAAACCTTGTGCGCCCGGTAGAGCTTCCGAACGCTGATTATAAATACACAAAGAAGCAGATAGAGAAGCTGGCGAAGTCTAATGATTGCGGGAAGGAGTTCTTCAAGAAGCAATTCCAGAATTATGAAATTGTGAGTGTTGAACCTGTCTACTACGAAGAAACGGGCTGGCATATCTACTTGAAAATGTGGAAGAAGCCGGACAAAAAGCAGGGAAAGAAAAAAGGAGGGAAAAAGAAGTGATTCTTGAAGAGTTCATGAAAGAAGCTGTCCCCAGTGAAAGGCTGATTATTGAAGATAGCACAGGGGAGATTTACAGGGGTTTTGTAGCCTGTCTGGACTATGACAAAAAGATTGACAGAAACCGGGAAGTAAAGCGGCATGGATTGTCAACGGAAATATACAGGCGGGAAGAAAAGAAAGTGGGAGCCGCAAAGTATACGACGGACGGGGAGAAAGTACCCGTTGAAGGTATCAGCAAATTTTCTTTCTCTGACCTGATTATGAAAATATATACAAGGGTTGTGCTGGAGGGATAGAAAATGCTATACGACAGACTGAAAAAGGAATATCCAATGTATAACAGACTTGACCCGGAAATGAAAAAGGCGGCTTCTGAAATAGCTGCAAAATACCCGTACTGTACAGAACACGTTGCAGAAATAATTGTGAAAAACGGCTTCAACAAAGAGGAAGCAGAAAAGCAGATAGAGCGGGAGCTGGTTCTGGGAAAAGCAGGATTTTAAGACAGAGATTGAAGGAAGGAGCTAAAAAGAATGAAATACAAGTATTACAGTTTAGAACGCCCGGTAATGCCGGGGACATATCCGAAACCGAAAGACAATCCGGCAATGCTGATTCACAATTTCAATAGACGGGAATATGTGCCGGAAATCGGAAGAATGGCGTGGGGATATATCGAATATGACAAGCCGCTTGAAAACAAAGATATTGACGGGCATGAGCTTATGCCAGCCGCTTTCTTTTCATAGCAGGGGAGGGCGGGGAAAATGACGTTAGGGAGCTTATTTGACGGGATAGCAGGCTTTCCGCTTGCGGCGAAGCGGCAGGGCATAACGCCTGTATGGGGAAGCGAAATTGAAGCGGACTGCATAGACATAAGCGCAAAGCATTTCCCGGATATGCAGCAGTTAGGGAACATCATGGAAATAAACGGCGCAGAGATACCGCCCGTTGACATTATTTCTTTTGGTTCCCCCTGTCAGAATTTGAGTGTAGCAGGAAACGGGAAAGGGCTTGCCGGGTCAGAATCAAGACTGTTTTTTGAAGCGGTCAGAATTATTGATGAAATGAGGTGTGCGACAAATGGAAAGTACCCAAAATACGCAGTCTGGGAGAACGTGGCAGGGGCTTTTTCAAGCAATAAAGGCAGGGACTTTCAAAAGGTGCTTGAAGAAATCACAAAGACCGCAATTCCAATGCCTGCAAGCGGAAGATGGGCAAATGCCGGAATGGTTAGAAGCAGGGGGGGAAGTACAGCTTGGAGAATGTTGGACGCTCAATACTGGGGCGTTCCCCAGCGTCGAAAACGAATCTATCTTGTCAGAGATTTTAGAACAGACCGTGCCGGACAAATACTTTTTGAGTGCGAAAGTGTGCTGGGCTATGCTGCAAAGGGCAGAGGATATGAAACGGGATATGCCGGACAAACTGCGGATTGCGCTTCTGGAGGTAATAGCGGAGGACTGGCACAAGGCGCAGACGGACAGTTGAAGCTGAACTTTGAAGAGGAAGAAGAAAAGAAGCATACAAAGTTAGATTTTGGACGGACCGGCGACAGGATATATATTGACGCAAAACAAAGCGTGACGCTGATGGGACGGGCAGGCGGCGGGGCGGCAAAGACGGGGTACTATCTTCTTCCCGTATATACGATTATCGGGAATGTACTGGGAAGGAAAGCGGGGAGCGGCGGCAATCAGACGGGAGTGGGGCAGGATATTTCCCCGACGCTGACAGAGAGCGACAGACACGCCGTGGCAGCCCCGGAAGAGAGCTGGCGGCAGAAATACAGGGTCCGTTCCCTGACCCCGTTAGAATGTGAACGGCTTGACGGGTTCCCGGATAACTGGACGCAGTACGGGGCAAGCGGAAAGGAAATGTCAAGCAATGCACGGATAAAGGCACTGGGAAACAGTATTGCCGTACCGTGTGCGGAACGTGTTTTCAGGGGAATAATTGCCGCAGAACAGGAGGGAAGGAAAGATGGCTGAAAAGCAGAGGTTGTCCGAATCGGACACAATCATATTGTCTTTACATGACCGCTGGTGGAAGAAGGTTCTTGCGGGAGAAAAGCCGCTTGAAATCAGGAAGACACGCCCTGCTGGGAAGGGTCCGTACAGGGTTCTTGTATATGTTACCGGGACGGGGGAAATAAAAGGGGAATTTGCCTGCAAAGACTTTTTGAAAATACCGACTATCCCGGAAACGAAAGACAGAGAAGTACAAAAGGGAAACCGCCTGACCCGGCAGCAGTTGAAAGAAATGCAAGACAGAGAAGTACAAAAGGGAAGCTGTCTGACCCGGCAGCAGTTGAAAGAGTACGCAGGAGAGAGCGGGAAGCCCTTGTGGGGTTGGTCGGTGTCACAGGTGAAAGAATACTACACGCCACACCCGTTGAGCCTGTACGGGCTGAAAAGACCGCCGCAGTCATGGCAGTATTACAGAGGGGAAGACGTGCCGGACATTATGACAATCAATCAGCTTGCTAATATCTGCGGTCATTTCTTCAATGCGGAACTTGACCCGGACAGTGAGTTTTCCCCGAATAACGGCTATAACTGCCGGAACTCGAAAAACGAAACGAAAGAAAACGGGATAGGTTGTTGCTATCAGTGGTCATGCCCGCTTGAAAATGTCATTCCCGCTGATGAAGAGGACTGCAAAAAGTACGGGCTGGACTATGAAGACAGCGAATTTGTACTTGTGTACCGGGGAAAGCAATAATATGTTTTTCTGCGAAAAAGAAAAAAGGTGGTGCAGCGTCTGGAGCTGCGAAAGAAGCAAGTGCGAATTTTCGGGAAGGGAGGAAGCAGCGGGAATGTATAAACACGTCAACGGGGTATACACAAATGACGATTTGAGCGTATCAAAGACAGTGCGGCTTTACCCGGAAACGCTGGAAGTGATAGAGGGCTACAGGGGGAAGAATTTCACGGAAAAGCTGCGGAACCTTGTAAAAGATTTTGCAAGACAAAATCAGGAAAATGTAAGACAGAAAGGAGGGAAACAGGCTGAATGAATGTTGCAGGATATGAGCTAAACACGCTAATAAATGCGGATTGCTTGCCCGTCATGCGGGAAATGCCTGATAAATTTTTCAATCTTGCGATAGTTGACCCGCCCTATGGGATAGGCAACGACGGACAGAAAAAGAAAGTATGCAGCAATCCGAAACAGGGAAGGAAGGAACACGAACAAAAGGACTGGGACAGTAAAGGCATACCGGGGGCAGAATACTTCCGGGAGCTTGAAAGAATATCCGAAAATCAAATTATCTGGGGCGGCAATTATTTTGTGAAACACTTAAAAGCAGGGCATAAAGGCTGGATAATCTGGGATAAAGGGCAGCGGGGCTTGTCAATGTCAGATTGCGAAATTGCCTACACGTCGTTTGACTGCCCGACAAGGATTGCCACAATGAACCGGGTCGAACTTCTGAAAGAAGGAACAATTCACCCGACACAGAAGCCAGCGAAGCTGTATGAATGGATATTGACAAATGGCTATGCAAAGCGGGGCGACAGGATAATTGACACACACGCCGGAAGCGGTTCTTGCCCGGTTGCGTGTCAACGCCTGCGGTTTGAATGGTATGCGATAGAGATTGACAAAGAATATTACACGGACGCTGACAGGCGTATACAGGCAGAGAAAGCGCAGCTTTCAGTCTTTGACTTAATCTGACAGGAGGGAAGGAAAATGCAAAGTAAATTATGTTACATATGCAGCCCGTACAGGGGCGATATTGAAAGAAATACAGAGTACGCAAGGGAACTGACCCGGATTGCGTTAGACTGCGGATATACGCCGATAACGCCGCACTTGTATTTGACACAGGTATTGAACGAAGAGGACCCGGAACAAAGAGAAAAGGGAATGGCAGCAGGCACAGAGCTTTTGAAGCATTGCAAATATATCTTTATCGGAAGCAGGTACGGACTTTCAGAAGGTATGCTTGCGGAAATACAGATTGCGCTTGAAGAGGGCATAACGGAGCTTGCACAGGAGAAAAACGGGCTTGTGGAAGTGTACGGAGGGCGGCAGGCATGACAAAAGAACAGATAACAAAGAAGCTGAAAGCCCTGAAAGCACTTGCAGAACAGGGCGTGGGCGGCGAAAGACGGGACGCACGGCGGCTGTATGAAAAGCTGAAAAGCAAATACGGAATAAGTGAAGAGGAATTGCAGCAGGAGCCGCAGAACCAGCAGGAAAAGCCGTTTGACGGGGACACACTCTTTCAGGCGGCGACGGCAGCAACAATGCTGAAAGCAGAGCAGGAAGAGTGCGACGCTTGCCCCGGTCATTACGGGCAGGAAGAGTGCGAAAGCTGCGGGACATATGAGAATATACAAAGACTTTGCTTGCAGCTTGAAAAGCTGTCAAGGCAGAGGAAAGGGAAGGGGCAGCAGGCATGACAAAAGAACAGGCAGCGGACAAACTGAAAAAGCTGAAAGCCCTTGCAGAGCGGGGCGTGGGCGGTGAACGTGAAAGCGCATTGAAGCTGTATCACAAATTGCTGGAGAAATACCAGATTGACGAAGGGGAGATATTAGAAGAGCGTGTAACGCTTCACTGGTTCGGTTACAAAACGGAGCTTGAAGAAGACTTGTTGAAACAGATTTTTTATAAAGTCACGGGAAGCACTTCATATCACCATTACACGGGGAACTATAGCCGGAGGAAGAAGCGGGGCTGTAATTGTACGGAGATTGAAGCGGTGGAAATAAAAATGCTTTTTGACTTCTACAGGCAGGAACTAAAGCGGGAGCTGGAAGCGTTCTTGATTGCCTTTAAACAGGGAAATAACCTGTACCCGGATAAAAACGCCCGTTGTTATCAGAAATACGACGGACCAGAAAGGGAGCTGGAAGGGGAAGAGCTGCGGAAGTATAAAAAGGCGGCATGGTTACGGATGGTATTAGATAAAAGAACGCCGCCACGGGCATTGATAGGAGAAGCGGAGGAAGAAGAGGAATGAAAACGGAAGTTCAGGAATGGATAGAAGCAAAATACAGGAATTATTTTGCGTACATAAAAAGACCGGGGGCGGCTGACCTTCTGCAATGGATGGACGCAAACAGCTTCTTTGAAGCCCCGGCAAGCAAGCGACACCACGGAGCGAACCCCGGAGGGCTTGCGGAACATTCAATAAATGTATTCAGGCGGCTTTTACGGCTGAATACAGAGGAAGAAAAGCGGCAGCAGTTCCCACAATATGATTTAGAAACGGTCGCAATCTGCGGACTTCTTCATGACCTATGCAAAATAGACGCATACAGGCTTACAGAGGGGCAGCAGGGAAAGCCGGAATATCAGTTGACAAAGAATTTCCCTGCCGGACACGGGGAAAAGTCCGTTATCTTGATTTTACAGTTTATGCACTTGACACAAGAAGAGATTCTGGCAATCAGGTGGCACATGGGGCAGTACGACTTTTACGCAAGGGGCGGCGGGTATGATTTAGACAACGCTTTCAGGCAAAGCAAGCTGGCAGTCATGCTTCATATTGCGGACATGATGGCGACGCATTTTGACGAACGGGAGGAAGCGAAAGAATGAAAAGAAGCGATTTAGAACAGTATCTGGGGAAAGTTGTCACAATAAAGCTATTTGACAACGACGTTATCACGGGCGAACTTCATAAAACAGGGGAAGAACAATTCAAAAATGACCCTAATTTATACATACCGCAGAAGTGCTATTTCTTAATCAATCCCCAGTCATGCTTGTTTAAGAGTTCGCACGTTAAAAAGCTGAAAGAAGGGAGATAGAGGGAATGAGCTATTACACAAGGCAGCAGAACCGCAGGAGAAGCGAAGCGACAGAGCAAGAAACACTGATACAGTGGTGCGGCTGGCAGCAAAGCAAATGTCCTGAATTGAAATTGATTTATCATATCCCGAACGGCGGCAGCAGGAACACGCTGGAAGCGGCAAACCTAAAGCGGCAGGGGGTCAAAGCGGGCGTTCCTGATTTGTGCCTGCCTGTAGCAAGAAACGGCTTCCACGGGCTGTATATCGAAATGAAGTACGGAAAGAACAAAACAACGGACAGTCAGGACGAATGGCTGGAAGCACTGAAAGAACAGGGATATTTCACGACGGTTTGTTACGGGGCAGAGGAAGCGGAAAGGATAATTGCACGGTATTTGCAGTTTCCGGGCTATCCTGCAATAGAGAGCCGGGCAATACAGATGATAGACTTTATAGAAGGACCCGTGCCGGAAGACCTTTGCACGATTGACCGGGAAGGCGGCGCAGATGATTTTATGGGCTGCGGTCATTGTTTTGATAACGGCGGCGAAGAGGGCGCAGACTGCGGAAGTTGCATTGTCGGCAGGATATTTGAAGAATATGCAAAGCTGACCGGGCAGGCAGCAGGCAGCGGACTGGGGCTGAAAGAATACGATAACCCGGAAGAAGTCACAGTGAAAAAGCTGATAGAGATTTTAGAGGGAATGGACCCGGAAGCGGTAGTAATAAGCGGCAGGGAAAAGAATATCAGAGTTTATCCGGGAAAAGAAAGCAAAGAGAACGGAAGAAATATTGTTCTTCTTTGCTGATGAAGGGAGCTGCGGAAATTTGAAAGCAAATGTGATG
>Ga0137308_102303_pt1 | contig 13305 bp, 13 predicted proteins | sample Inofrocosms_June_FD_97181 | JGI IMG/M metagenome (GOLD analysis project Ga0137308, IMG submission 97181) | Mouse cecal microbial communities from Vienna, Austria - N-Acetylneuraminic and N-Acetylglucosamine D2O microcosms_June | ecosystem: Host-associated > Mammals > Digestive system > Large...
TAACGCCAGCCATTCCCACTACACCAAAGCTCTCTGTTGCGACGCTGCCGGCATACTGCGCGATCACTTCGCTGTCAATATAAATATTCCCCATGTGGGTATTCATAGATGAATTGCTTTTCATGAAATTCCTCCTTCTTTTTTCACTGTCCGCTATATTATACCTTCTTTTCATAAAAAATGGAATATATAAATTCTATCTTTTCCCAAAAAATACCTTGCATTTTTAGTGTTAATCTGCTATTATACTACTGTTGCGAATCTATTTCAGTTCGTTAGGAGGTGCGAAGATGGCTAAATGTGATATTTGTGGCAAAGGCGTTCATTTTGGTAACAACGTAAGCCATTCCCATAGAAGATCCAATAAAATTTGGAGTTCTAATATCAAGAATGTAAAATGCAAAGTAAACGGAGCTGCTAAAAGAATGCATGTCTGCACAAGATGTCTGCGTTCCGGTGCCGTAGAAAGAGCATAATTCTATGACAAAAAACGTGGGATGACCCGTCTGTCCGGTAAATAAACCGACAGGCGGGGTTTATTTTTATCCTGTTTCGATTTCCCGGATGCCTGCCATCCGGTTCCGGCATTTTAAGACCTCAGAGCTGCCGCTTCAAATGCTCATACTCCCTGCTGATCTGCTGCATCATCTCCTTATCTCCCGCCAGGTTGTCCGGATGATAGATCTTCAGCAGGTCTTTATACCGCTTTTTCAACGCCAGCTGATTTTTTACGCCCGCGAAAAAAATACCCATTTCTTCTACTTTAGAATGTATACTGCTTTTTCTTGCCGCATCCGCCTCCCTTTTCCGAAAGGCTTCCTTCTCTCTTTCAAAAGCTTTCCTGTCCGCCTCAAGCTGTGCGAATCCGTTTTTTAAGATCTCCATCTTTTTGTCAAAAAACTGCTCGTCCTGCCTGAGCCGCTGCCTTGACGCCGTCACCCTTTGATTCAGAATCTTCATTTCCTCCTGAAACTGCACCCGCTCTTTCAGAAAGTGATTCTTCATCTCCAAAAGCTTTTTCTGCTCCGTCTGCACACGGATATTTTCGCTGAACAGCCAGAGCTTCAGCGCCCGAAGTTCCTTCTCGCCCATCTCGTCCAGATTCAGCCCTGTGTTTCCCCTGTATTCCTCTTTCTCTTTCCCTGCTTCATTTCCTGCGGTTACAGCTCCCATTTTAATATTCCCGGTATCCAATCTATTGCAGCTTCGGACGGCGCCTATTACCTCTTATCATAAATCCGGCGTTTATGCCGGATAAGCCATCCCTGCTTCTCATATCCTACAAACAGCTTTCTCACAGGCAAAACAAATTATAGCCGATAATAAGACAGGCAGCGACCAGAATGATCCCTACGATCGTATTGCCTATCAACATCATCAACAGCATACCTGTCGCAATCCAGAACAGGATCAGTCCCACAACCCGTCTCACACCTTTTTCTCCCGAGGTTCTTTATGACAGTATATGCGCAAAACCTGTTTTATATTATTTTTCTTTCTTATTCTTTCCCATCCGGAAACGCGATATCCAGAACTTCCTCATCCGGCATCTCTTCTACTCCTGCATTTCCGCCTTTTTTCGACGTAAACTTATCTACGATATCCGGCACCATATCCAGAATCTTCGTCATGGTATCCTGATTCTTTACATTCACCAGCTTCGTATAGCCGTCTTTGATGACAAGCACCGCGCTGGGCGTCATCTTTCCGCCGAGGCCGCCGCCTGCGTTGTTTTTCTTCTCATCAGCCCCTGCTCCTGCTCCAACACCGAAAGTCACATCCACAAGGGGCAATATGATCGTATCTCCGATCTGGGTTGCTTCCCCCACCACGGTCTTTGTAGAAAGCACGGTATCCATCCCTTTTAAAAGAGATTCCACAACACCCGGAAAATTATTGTTCTGCATAGTTTTTCCTCATTTCCGCACAGATCTGTGCTATTGTTCTGCATTTCAGAGTTCCTTTATATCCTTTATTACATGACGTACATCTTTGGAGAAAAACAGCGAAAGCACCGCCTTCAGGAAATGGCATGCCCTGATCTTTCCCTTTAATCTGACATGGCAGTCAAGAACCTGTTTTTCAAAATCCGGCTCCACCGAAAGCCGCGGCCGCCAGATCGAACAGGAAATCCCGTATACCGCCATTGCGTAACCGGTTACGGAAGGATCTTCAAAACCAAACCGAAGATATCCTTCCAGTTTTCTCGGCTTTGTATGCTTCAGCAGATACAGAAACTGCCGAAACAAAAGGCCCCTTGCGCTCACCATATGGTCTGCTTTCCAGAGTTCCTTTACCTGTTCTGCCTTTTCTTTTATTCTTTTCAGTTTATCACAGAATTCCCTGATTGTCTGTAGAATATTGGAAATTCGTTTTCTGATGCCCTTTTTTTCTTTAGAGGAGGGTTTCTTCTTCTTTACACTGCCGTTTCTTTGTTTCTGTCCGGGATCATCTTCCGGTGCGCCGGCTTTCCGTTCAGGCTCACTTTCCAGTGCACCGGCTTTCTGCCCGGGCTTACTTTCCAATGCACTGGCTTTCTGCCCGGACTTATTTTCCGCCGCGTCATCTTCCGCTTCCCGACCAGTTTCACCATCCGCCTTCTGTCTGTTTCCGGTACCTGTGCCTGACTCATGCGCCCTTTTGCCGCTTTCCGTTTCTTTTCTTTTTTTCCGGGCTTTCTTCTCTTTCGCCGTATCCATCAACGTAAAAAAAAGCAGTTTTATCCGCACCCGGACAGACTCCTCATAGGAAACATACACCCTGACAAGCCGCAAAAGCCAGACTGCCCGGAGCACGGCACCGATCTCCTTCTTTCCGTCCTCCCCGTCTGCAGCCAAAAAGTCTCCCCGATATCTCACAGGAACAAATAAAACACAGAAAAGCCCTGTTATCAGAATGCCCAAAACCGCGGCTAATATGATTCCCGCTATTTTTAAAATCAATAAAACTATTTCCAGCATACACCCTCTCTGTCCCGCAGACAGATTCTTTCACTTTCCGCCGTTTCATCAGGCCGCTGCCGGATCACTCTCCCGCTTCCGTCTGCTCCGCCAGATATTTTTTCAGATCCGCATTTTTGTTTTTTCTGTAACAGTCCTCCGCCATCTGCCGTACCATATCCACAGCCCCTTCGTAGCCTGCCGCGATCCCTATGATAAATCTGGGATTTTTCCGGTAATAGGACTGCAGAAGCACCAGGGAATTATAAATCTCCAGCTGGTCCTCCCCCTCGCTGAGTACCAGCACATAACAGGGAGCATCCCTTTTGGAAACCTTCAGGCGCCATTTTATCCGATTTCTCTTCTTCTCCGGGATATTCTCGTCCCAGTAAAGATATTTATAAAACTTGTGCACTTTGACCTCTATTCCGGTTCCGCACAATCCCCTCCAACACCTTTTCCGGCAACGCCATTTCCGGCTGCAGTACATCTGTAAATGGCGTTATGCGCTTTCGGAGATTCCGCTGTTCCGGTTCCGCATAATCATATGATCCTTTTATGGCGAAAAGGAACCCCGCTTGGAAGCAGGATTCCTCATCTGTGACGGATTATTTTCTTCTACTTCTTAAACCACCTGCTCGCCTTTTTCAGTTCCAGATATTCCTGATAGGCCTTTTCCAGAATCTGTTTCTCATTGGCAAATTTCAGCAGATGATAGGCTTCATGGTATTTGTAATACCCTGAATCAACAAAATACTCTTCTCGTTGTGGTTTGCTGTAATAACTGTCAGCCATCATCAAATACCAATGGACGTCCTTGTCCACCACATCATCGGGAATATTAAAAGTATACTCACTCTTCCCTATATATTTCATGATCGTTGCTTTTGCACCAGATTCTTCCAGTACCTCTCGAAGAGCTGTCTCCTTATACTCTTCGCCTTCTTCCACAGTCCCCTTCGGCAATACCCATCCTTCATATTTATTCTTGAAGTTTTTGTATAGCAGAAGTATCTTGCCCCGAAATATAACCACACCGCCACAACTGGTTGCCTCCACCATTGCGAGTCCTCCTGTTTCTGGTGTGTGCCTAACTATATCTGTAACACAGTATAAAACAAAGTCTGAAAAGATGCAAGATATTTTGTTATACGGGCACACGGGCGGCAGCTACCGTCTGTTTCCACCCGCTGCCTATTCCGGAAAAACAAGAGTACAATTTTCCAGATCCTCCGTTTCCTTTTCCGAAATATAGATCTGCGCTGACTGATGCAGGTCATTCTCCAGGAATTTCTCCTTTCGGAATAAATCCTCTATGATATGCCATGCTTCAGCGGCATTCTCGGTTCTCATCCATATTCCCATCAACGGGCCCGGTTCTCCCTCCTCGGCGTCTACATAGTCATACCCGTCATCCTCTATGGCACCGCCGGATACTTCTTCGATGCGGTCCGGAACGAGATACCTCAGATCCAGATCCGGATTTTCAAGTTTTCCGGGATTTAATACGATAATAATTGTCTGCATTATTTACCTCCAAAAAATTTCGATATGATTGCTTGTAACTGTTTTTTCCTCTTAATATATGGCGTTATTGTCCTCCTTTTCCTCTTTCTCCCGTAAATAGTCCCGTAAGATCGGAATATGCGTTTCAGCAATCCTGACCCGTTTTAATTCTTCCCTATCAAACAGGCGAAGTTAGCATCCCTTTATGACAGTTCCCTGCTGTAAATTTCCAATTCATACGGTTCCCCGTTTCTTAAATCCGTTCTGTTTTTGGAACACCGATATACAAAATCACAGGATCTAGCCAGTCCTTTAGAAGCCGCGTTATCTTTCCTTGTAGAATAAATAAACGTTTCCCCGCCCAAAAAACTGCAGTATTCCATCAATAATAAAAGTATCTGTTTCCCGTATCCTTTTCCGACATACTCCGGTCCGACCGCGATCCCGGTATCCTCATAAATATGTTTCATTACCTCTTTTACTCCTGCAAAACCGATGGGGATTCCGCTTTTTTTCTCACAGACCACCCACGCGTCATGGGTGCTCTGATACGCAATCGTTCTCTGTATCCGCTCCTTCGCCGCCTCTTCGCTGTCGGTTATCCGCCATGCCATATATTTTGCTGTTTCCGCCCTCGACCAGACATTGTGATACATGGGCTTCCAGTCCTCAAATTCTGCTTTTCTTAAAATAAGGTCTTTTGTCTCCATTGCTTTCCATCTTCCACCCCTGAGACAACCGCATATTACCGCACATCCTTATACAACAGATAATAATCCGTCTCCACATTCCCCATCTGCTCCTTCATCCAGCACATGGCATCATCCAGCGCCCTGTTGTAAACAACGGGCGCCAGATGTTCGCAGAACAGATCGATAATCTGCTGTTCCTCAATCATACCGATCTCTTCTCCGCGGACATCCAGATAAAACGCTTTTATTTCAGCGGCAAGCTGCTTTTTCTGCACATCATTCAATTTCACTGTCTCATTAAAGTTTTTTCTGCTCCTCATATTCCCCCCTTATCCGAACCATCCCTGCAGGATCAGCAGAATGATCAGCACCGGCAGGATATACGTCACATAGATCCGTATCCCCTTCGGTATCTTCATCCCTTCTCCGGTATTCGCCTCTTTTAAATAGCGGTCAAATCCCCATCCGTACCTTGTCACGCAAAACAGCAGATAAATCAGCGAACCGATCGGCAGAATACAGTTGCTGACAATAAAATCCTCCAGATCCAGCACCGCGGAGCCCTCACCCATCGGCTGGAAGGCCGACCACAGATTATACCCGAATACACAGGGCAGCGACAGCACGATAAGGAGCACCAGATTGATCATACAGGATTTTTTCCTGCTTAAGTGGAACAGGTCCATTCCGCAGGAGATAATATTTTCAAACACCGCCAGTATCGTGGAAAAGGCGGCAAACGTCATAAACATGAAAAACAATGTCCCCCAGATCCTTCCCGCCGCCATATGGTTGAATACGTTGGGCAGCGTGATAAAGATCAGGCTCGGTCCGTTATCCGGGCTGATGCCGAAGGCAAAACAGGTCGGAAAGATGATAAGCCCCGACACGATCGCCACAAAAGTATCCAGAATCGCAATATTCACGGACTCGCCCAGCAATGTGCGCTTTTTATCAATATAGCTGCCGAAGATAGCCATGGCTCCGATCCCCAGGCTCAGCGTGAAAAACGCCTGGTTCATCGCCGCAACAACAGTCTCCAGAATACCGGCGTCCTTCATCCTCTGCAGGTCGGGTACCAGATAAAATTTCAGGCCTTCCATGCCGCCCTCCAGCGTCATCCCGCGCACCGCCAGAACCACAATGATAAACAGCAGAAGCACCATCATGATCTTTGTGATCTTTTCAACGCCCTTCTGCAGGCCCACCGAACAGACTAAAATACCCGCCACTACGATAATGACCATACAGACCGTCACAACCAGCGGATCGCCCAGCATGCCCTGAAACACCTCCGCCACCTGCCCCGTATCCTTCCCTGTAAATCTTCCCGTCAGCATCAGATAAAAATAGTACAGCATCCATCCCGCAACGCTGGTATAGAACATCATCAGCACATAGTTTCCCAGCATGCCGAGATAGCCGTTTAAATGCCACTTCTGCCCCGGCTTTTCCAACTCCGTAAAACTCTTTACCACGCTTTTTCTGCTGGCACGCCCCACCGCAAACTCCATCGTCATCACCGGCACGCCCATTGCCACCAGAAAAAACAGATACAAAAGCACAAACATCCCGCCGCCGTACATTCCTGTAATATACGGAAACCTCCATACATTGCCGATGCCGATCGCACATCCGGCCGACAATAAGATAAAACCCATTCTTGATCCTAACTTTTCTCTCTCCATCTGATCACTCTCCCTGTTTCCTTCGTATAACATTATATTTTATATATTTATAAATAACCATTTTAAACAAGATCAGTTTTCCCCGTCCGCCGCGTCAAAATACGCATCGAACACCCTTCTGGCGATCGGCACCGCATAGTCGCCGCCGGAACCCGCGCCCTCGATAATGACCGTAACGCAGATCTGCGGATCTTCCGCCGGTGCATACCCGGTAAACCATGCATGGGAATCCCTGTCGCTGTTATATTCCGCCGAGCCGGTCTTCCCCGCAGCCGTATAAGGGCATCCCCGCAGCCTTGTGGCGGTTCCTGTCTCCACCACCTCACGCATCAGCCCCTGCAGGATATACGCCTCCTGCTGCGTCATCATCTCCGTGGTTCCCGGAGAGGAAAACCGCTTGAGCACGGCGCCGTTTGAATTTTCCACATGATCCACCACATAGGGCTGCTGCAGTATGCCGTCATTGGCAATGGCGCAGGTGATCAGGTTCATATGCAGCGGCGTCACCAGTGTCTCCCCCTGCCCGATGGCAATCTGCATCTGCTCCTCCGCCGTCATATCCTGTTTGACCTTTACCGTACTGACCGAAGACTCCAGATCAAAGGGGAGTGCCTTTCCGAACAGCAGTTTATCCAGCGTTTTATCGAAACTGCTCCGGTCCACCTTTGTCCCCATATTGGCAAAAGAAGTATTGCACGACTTCGCAAAGGATCTCTCAAAATCCACCTTTCCGTGGTTTGTCCCGTGGTAGCACTGTATCCTTGAGCCGTCTATCTTAATGGAACCGTTGCAGGTAAAGCTGTAATCAGTATAAGTGGAAGGATTTTCATGGATATACTCCAGCGCCGTCACGATCTTAAACGTAGAGCCCGGGGGATACAGCCCCTGCGATGCCCTGTTCAGCAACAGGCCGGACTCGTCATCCTCCAGCACCTCCTCCCAGATCTCCGAAATCTCATTGGGATTGAAATCCGGCTTGGAGACCATGGCAAGCACCTCCCCGGTCTTCGGATCTGAGGCAACGATCGCCCCTTCGTAAATACCAAGCGCCCTGTTCGCCGCTTCCTGCATCTTCACATCCAGTGTCGTATAAACATTATCCCCCGGATTTTTCCGGTCCTTCATCCCGTTGTCCATCTTTTCATTCAACGGCGCATTGGACTGGATCAGATAATAATTCATCTTATCTTCAATACCCGTCTTTCCCTTCGTGGAATAACCCACCACATGGGAAAACAGGCTGTCATAGGGATATCTTCTGATCTCCGAACCGTCCGCCTGTGTGATCGTTTCCGCAAGCACTTCACCGCCTCTCGCCATAATGCTCCCCCGGCGGTTCTGCGCCACCAGAATCTGCTGTCCGACATTATAGCTGTTGTTGATCATGACCTCCTGGTTCTGATAGACATAAACGCAGATATAGGTCATCATTCCCAGAAACAAAAAGACAAAGAAATAGGATACCAGCAATATCTCCCTGTTTTTATGGCGTTTCTTTTTCTTTCCCGTCCCATTCTTCCCCAAAGGGGCTCTCTTCGTTTTTGTCTCCTTCTCCCTCTCCGGCTCTTTCGGCTTCTGTTCTTCCTGCTTTTTGCCTTCCTCCGGCAGCTTTGTTTTTCTTTTTAACATTTACTGCTCCTTCATCCTGCCTGATGATATATAATCCCTCGATGATCGAAAACATGATCAGCGTTGTCATGATCGAACTGCCGCCATAACTGACAAGAGGCAGCGTCACTCCGGTGAGGGGAATAAACTTTGTGTCTCCGCCGATGGTCAAAAAGACCTGAAAAATATACAGAATCCCCATGCCGAACGCCGCAAGCTGATAAAACCTGTCTTTCAGCCGCATGGAAATATTCATAAACATGATAAAACAACTCAGCGATACCATGATCACACAAAGCGCCACGATCAGCCCCATCTCCTCCGACACCGCGGAAAAGATAAAGTCCCTTTCCACTTTCGGGATATCCCCCGGTGCCCCCTGAAAAAGCCCCAGCCCGAAAAGGCCGCCCCTTCCCAGCGAAAACAAAGACTGTGTGATCTGGTATCCCTCTCCGTCAATCACGCTCCAGGGATCCTTCCACGCCTGTACTCTGACCTGTACATGCCGGAAAAGCCGATAAGCGATCACTGAAGCACCGCAGCCGCCTCCGACCCCCAGCAGCAGATACCAGAAATTTCTTGTGGCAAGAAAGACCATCAGCACATATACCACAAAAAAGATCAGTGCGCTTCCCAGATCCCTGGACGCCACGAGCAGAAGTACATGGATTCCCGCCACTGCCGTCACATATGCCACCTGCAGCAGACCGGCGCTTTTATAAAGGGCGCTGGCGATAAAAAAGACGAATACGATCTTGATAAATTCCGACGGCTGAAAGCTGATGCCGAATATGGAATAGGACAATTTGGAACCGTAAGTGATGTTCCCCAAAAGCAGCACCGTCAAAAGGGGCAAAGTCCCGACCAGCGCATACAGCCAGCTATAGTTTTTCAAATCTTTGAGCCGCCGCATAACATACGGGATCGCCATCGCCACCGCCATGGACATCAGCACGATCACAAACTGCCTGACCGCCAGACGCATATCCAGCCTCGTCAGCGTCACAAAGCCGATCACAAGCAGCATACACATATTATGAAGTATCAGCCTGTTGACAGCCGGATAACACAGCTCAAACAGTACCAGCGCCACAAATACCGCCAGCTGCTGGAACGCATAGAAAAACAGATACTGCAGTTCTCCCGTTTTAATGCAGATTGTCAGAAAACAGGTAAAATGTACAAAAAACAGCAGGATCACCTGTCTGGTATAAATGCCCTTCCTGCGCTTCTCCTCCCGAAACCGGAATACCGAAAAACTCTCGTAGGTATAGATTGCCATACATAGGGCTATAAAATATTTTGATAAAGCAACTATATACTGTTCCATAAATTTCTATTCTACAGGCCGGCGGAAGCACCCCTGTGTGGTTTCCATTCCGGCTATTTTTCCTTTTTCCGTTTCCGGTCCGCCTTTCCCGGCACTTTTGTTCTTACCCTTTACCCGCCCTGCTGCTCTGACTCCGGCACGGCATTCCTGATCCTTCCGGCCTGTTTTTTGCCTCTTATTTTTTTCCTGTAATTCAGATGCCAGAATCCCCTGAAAAGTTTTCAGCACTTCCCGGACGGTATCCCCGTCTTCCGTTGTAAATTCCACCCGAAACGCCCTGATCCCGTCCTGCAGCAGCATCCACAGATTTTCATGGTATGAAGAAGGCAGACAGTTATAAATGATATTATAACAGTGCCCGCAGTTTGTATAGACCGGAAATACATTTCCCATTCTGTCGGTCAGTTCCGCATAACGGCTTCTGTTTTTATCACACCTTCCCGCGGAGAGTTTGATGCAGTTTGCCGACACCATAAACGGAACTCTTCCGTACACCGGCGCCTCCAGCTTTCCCAGACGCCGCAGCATACCTGCACCGTACGCCTTATCCGCTTTATTTTCACGGCATGATGCCTCCTCCCCCTCTTCCGGCGCAGGCTCCCCAAGTGCCCTGCACAGCTCCCGGATCTCTTTACTGTCCAGTTCCAACGGAATACTGATGCCGTCTAATTCTTTGTCCCAGAAAGAAACAGCTTCCTGATTCCACGCATAAAGGGACGCCTCCCCGGCAATCTGCCCCTGATAAGAAATACTCTTTATCCAGGCAAGCCCATCAATCGTACTGCAATACAACATATCGGGTTTTCCCTCTTCAATCACCGCTCTTAATTCTTCCAGAAAACCCTCGTCGCTTTTTTGCAGGATCACCGGACACTTTATCCCCCAGCGCAGTTTTCCGGCAGAAAGCCTGTCTCTTACGGCGGCATTTTCCATCAGCATATCCGCATCTGCTATAACAGTCTTCTCAATACTCTTAATACTCCTTATCCGTCCTTCTTCTGCGTTATCATCCTTTTCCTTTTTCTCTATATCTGTCTCTATGTCTTTCTCCACCGCTTCCTCTGTGCCTGTCTCTGCCTCTATCTCCGCCGCATCCATTTCCATATCGAAAACTGCCGCTTCAAACTGCTCTTTCGTCCGGACGATGATAGACAGGGAAACCGTTTCCCTTAAAGACTCCCCGCCGTTTCGATATGCTTTGCCCTGTTTTTCCCTCTGTTTTCTGCTGTTGTCAGCCCTCCGGCGTCTGATATTTTCCGTATCCGCCCCCGGTCCGGCTTCCTCCTTTCGGCAGTCCTGCAGATTCCGCGCGCCGCATGCTCCATATATTTTCTGTAAAAGTTCTCTGCGGAGCTGCTTGATCCATTTCATCGGCACAAAAGTATTTTCTCCGAGCTCAATACTGCACTCCTCTACCACAAAGGGCGTTCCTCCGGTCTTTTCAAGCTGTTCCCGGATCTCTTCCCCGCTTACCGGGCGTTTGTCAGCCCTCTCCGCCACAGGCCCGGAAACGGAAACACATAATTCCGTTTTCCCCGGGATATCCGATAAACACCCTTCCATATAAAGCGGCTCCCCCGCCCTGCAGCGCAGCAGTATGTGCAATGCCTTTTTCGGCAATTCCCGGATCAGGCTCTCCCGAAGGCTTTTTAAAAGCGCCGGATCTGCCTCGTTATAACTCGGTTTCTGCAAAGTCAGCATCTCCCTGCCTCTGCTTTTCAAATAGTAACCGCTTCCTGTCTCACTTCTGATATAGAGATTGTTCAATATCCGTTTATCTTCCGGATCGACCCTGAATTCCGGTCCGCCCTCATAATATCTATCTATATATTTTCTATATACAGACACCACGCCCGCCACATATTCAGGCTTCTTCATCCGCCCTTCGATCTTAAAGGAATCGATCCCTGCCCCGATCAGTTCAGGCAGATACTCCAGCGTATTCATATCCTTCAGGCTCAGAAAACAGCCTTCTTTTCCCGCCGTCTTATAAGGTAATCTGCAGGGCTGGGCACACCGCCCCCGGTTGCCGCTTCTGCCGCCTATCATACTGCTCATCAGGCATTGCCCTGAATAACAGTAACACATCGCCCCATGCACAAAAGCCTCTATCTCAACAGGGACTCTCTCTTTGATAAATGTTATCTCCTCCAGCGACAGCTCCCTCGCCGGTACGATCCGTTCACACCCGGCTTTTTTCAGGTAATCCGCACCGTATATGCCCGTGATCGTCATCTGGGTACTGGCATGGAGTTTCAGATCTGGAAACCGTTCCCTCAAAAAGCCGAGCACCCCCATATCCTGTACGATAACGCCGTCCAGTCCGGCTTCGTACAACGGCAGTATATAGCCGTAAATTTTTGAAAATTCCCGTTCTTTTACCAGTGTATTTACTGTCAGATATACTTTTACGTTAAAAAGATGGGCCTGTCTGATCGCCGATACCAGCTCTTCCTCCGAAAAATTCTCCGCATAGGCTCTTGCGCCGAATTCCCTGCCGCCCAAATATACCGCATCCGCTCCGGCATTTACCGCCGCAAGAAAGCTTTCATAACTGCCGCAGGGTGCAAGCAGTTCCACTCGTTTTTTCATCGCTTCTCCCGTTATTTAAAAAAGCTGTCGCATTCCGACAGCCTTTTTGGCACTTTCTAATTTTTCCCTTTCAGTTCCGTTTCCAGACGTACTATTTTCTTTGCGTTCTCCTGCAATTCCGTATTCAGATTCCTTACATTTTTTTCGGAATTTTCAAGTTTGATCTGACAGGAGATCAGTTCATGCTTTAAATCGTATAATTCCTTTTCTTTTGCCTTTACCTCTTCCTCCAAAATGCTGATCTGCTTTTTCGCCTTAAAGTACTCGTCAGCAATATTGATCTGCATCAGTACATTCTGCATATCCAACGGCAGTTTCTTAAAACTGTCCATTTTTCCGTATTCTGCCATTTTATTGTTGATATAGCTGGCTACTTTCTGGAAATATTCTTCGCTTTCATACCCGCTCAGCGTATATACTTTCCCGCCGATCAAAACCTCGGCATCCACTTTGGAATCCATACTGTTTCCCTCATCTGTAAAGCACAAAATATACTGCTTACCCTTAAAAAAATATACCACATTTATTATACATGATGTCACAGTACAATTGCAAGTCCGAAAATCAGAAACCTGCAGGTAACAGTTCGTTGCTTTTCACGGATACCTTGTCCGGTTTGCAAGCAGTATGCCGCATCCCTGCATATCAGGAGGATACCAGCAGGGAATATCCAAGCTGCGTCACAACACGCCCTCTCGGCGTGCGGTTGATCAGACCGTTTTTAATCAGATAGGGTTCATAGACCTCTTCGATCGTACCCGCATCCTCCCCGATGGCTGCCGCCAGCGTATCAAGCCCCACCGGACCGCCGCCGAATTTTTCAATCATAGTCAGCAGCATATTCCTGTCGATATGATCCAGCCCCATCCGGTCCACATCCATCAGATCCAGCGCCGTTTTCGCCACCTCCCCGGTGATGATGCCGTCATATTTTACCTGCGCAAAATCCC
>Ga0137308_102304_pt1 | contig 13303 bp, 13 predicted proteins | sample Inofrocosms_June_FD_97181 | JGI IMG/M metagenome (GOLD analysis project Ga0137308, IMG submission 97181) | Mouse cecal microbial communities from Vienna, Austria - N-Acetylneuraminic and N-Acetylglucosamine D2O microcosms_June | ecosystem: Host-associated > Mammals > Digestive system > Large...
TTTTCCAACGTCCCCGGCGGCCACGCCCTCCATCTTCGTCCCTTGATGGCTGATGGCCTCCACCTGCATTTTCAGCGACTGGGCCTTTTCCATCGGCAGAATCTTTTCCCGGTGGCGCAGGTTGTCGTCCGTCATCGCAAGGATGGCCTCGTCATCCGTCATGTTGCGGACGATACACGGCATATTTGCAAACCCGGCCAGCTCACTGGCCCGCTGGCGGCGGTGGCCCGCGATGATTTCATAGCCGCCGCCCTCCCGGGGACGCACCAGCGCGGGCTGGTGTACGCCGTTGTCCTTGACGGACTCCACAAGCCCTTTCATTTCCGCATCGTCCCGCACCCCAAAGGGATGGTCTTTGAACGGGAACAGCTCCGAGAGGTTGAGGTAAACAATCTCTTCCTTTTCGGCGCGGGTCGCGTCACGGGGCTGGGGCGGCACTTCCGGCGCAGGCGGGGGAGCGGCGGGAGCCTCTTCCTTGCCCTTTACCGTGGCGGCCTTTCCGCCCTTGCCTTGGGACATTTTGTCTCGAGGTTGGGCCGGGGGCTTGTCCGTGGCCGCCTTGTCAGCCTTGGCCGGGCGGCCACGGCGGGCCCCCGTCCCTCCCGGTTCACCGGGCCCCGCCTTTTCTTCCTTGGGCTTGCGGCCCCGCCTACCCTTGGGTTTATCTGGCTCGGGCGTTTTTTCTTTGGCGGCCTTGTCCTTTTTGGCGGGCCCCTTTTCCCCGGCGGCCTTTTCCTCCGGGGCCGGGGTGGGCGGCTGTTCCGGTTCGGGCGGCTCGTTTTTTTCCACCTCCGCACGTTCCGCCGCCCGGCGCTCCGCCATCAGCTTTTCAATCTGGTCAGCGGATACACTCACCTCGCCGGGAGCACCAGCCGGGGCATCCTGGGCGGGCGCATCCCCGGCGGCCTGCTCGGGAATGTTCTCCGGGGCCGGGGGCTCCGGCGCGGATGTTTCCGGGGCAGGAGCATCCGCCGGGTCGGCATCGAACAAGCTGGGCTGGGTTTTTTCCTCCGGGCTCACGTTTAATTTTTCGTCTGCCATTCGTTACCTCCTTTTTTAAGTTCGTGAATGTTGCACAAATATTGCGCTAAAACTTTGTTACTATTTTTTCGCCTCCCCCCGGCTATCCACGCAAAAAAGCCGCCCGTTTTTTCATGCCGGACGGCTTTCTGCGTAATGTGATAGCTCAAATAATATTTTTTTGTGGGTGTAGGCTCCGAAAAGCCTTGATATTACAGTGTTCCTATTAAAACTCATTCATAGTCATGATCGGTATCTTTGATATAAATATCTTCTCCCGTACTCATGTCCTGCAAAGGTTTATTCTCCGAAATCCAAGTAATAAAATAATTTCTATACTCCTCATAAACCTCCTCATTCCCTTTCTTAAACTCGCCGTAAAAATCAATTTCGTCGTATGCACGCTGAATTACCAGAAAAGCTGCATCATCAACACATGGAATTCTCTTCTCTTCAAGAAAGTCTGTCCAATGATCATAGATCCATTTACAATTCCCAGTCAAATCGTCAGTTTCTGCCAGTGAAATTTCCTCTTCTGTCCTGGAGTTTTCTCCGCCAGCGTCTTCAATTGTTATATCTGACTGAGTTTTTTCCAAATTATTTTGAATAATAGATCTGCTTATTCCAATTAAAATAATTAGTCCAATTGCCAATCCGAAAATGCCCTTTTTATTGTACATAATATTTATATCTCCTTTAAATGAGCAGTAACTTTTAATAGTCTATAATCGTTAGGATTAAAATCAAGACTATTTGTAGCGAATTCAATAACACTACCATCTATATTATCTTTTGCGACAAGCATAGGATTACTAGCTCTAGGATATTGAATACCTGTCTGTACTAATCCACTCTCGACATTAGCTTCAGCTGATACAATACTGGATTTTCCATCTTCAGTTTCTATTTTCATAGGTTTCTTTGCTTAACTCCATATAGTTCATCCCATGCCAGTGTCTGCAAAAATATAATATCTATAATGTTTTCATCTCCTGACACAACAGCAAATGACCACGCCTTTCCCATAGAAAAGCCATAGCCATCGTCCTGTACGATCGCATAATATTTGTTATTCTGTTTCCATATGGTTATCTCTTAATAGACCTGCCCTTTTATATCATCACCATCACACGCAACAGATTCCGTATATCAGTATTCACCGATCTATAGATCTAAACTCTCATAATTAGATCTTTTATAATGATATAAGAAACTACTTATTATTACTACAAATAGCCAAATTCAGCCAATATTGACATCTCATTATTTAATATATTCTCTGTATCATACATTCTGTTTTTTATTAACGATTTCCCTCGGAAATATTAATAAAATCATTTACAAACCGTTTCTTGACAGCCACATCTACCTGAGTGCTTTCTGGCGTAAACCGTACAGTTTCTTGTGGATATCCATCCTGAAAATAATATAGCTCACAGTAATAATAATCGTATTCACTTTCTGAAACATCATAATCCAATGGTACTAGAACCATAAAATAATTTTTCTCATCATACTGCAAAAATCTTGTTGCCCTGCCAGAACTGTTTATTTGATGAGTCCTCCTATACATACCGTCTGGCAATTGCTGATAAAAATATGTTTCCGTAAATCCTAGTTTTCCCATTCCCAGCCGATTATATACTACAATATCCATCCTCTTATCATTATCAAAATCGACCTGTTGATACCATTGCAAAACTGCCTTATCATCATACACTTCCTCAAACACTTCTGGTGCAATCTTTTTTATTTCAGTTTCAGTTAATTCTTTTATTTCTACTTCATCTATCAATTGTATGAATGGAATACCGAAATCAAGATGAATATGTTTTTTTAATTCACTGATTACTTCATCTGGTACATACTCATTTGATACTTCTTTCTCTCTTTTCAAATTACCAAATGGATCAGCCCACCATCCTCCTAATACTCCTAAATCCACATACAAGTATGCCTCTCTTTCACTCCTTGGCCTTTCTCCTTCCTTAGTACACAAGTACGAATCCCTGATAAAACTGGAATAATATATCCACTCCTTAAAGCAAAATGTTTTGGGATTTTCTTTATTTTCAACCACTACACAATCATCTATTTGATATACATCATACTTCTGCATCAAATCCCTTTTACGATAAAACATATTGAGCATCAAGACCAACCCCATAATACCTATATTTGCTAATATAAAAATAATCTTTGATTTCTTATTATGGATTTTCATTATCTGGTTCTCCCTGATTTTACTTATAATTCGCTAAATAACTCTTCGTAAGTAAATGTCACTATTCTTATGTCTTTCATTGATGCATTTAACGCCTCTATATATTTTTCTGTCAGTTCATCATATTGTTCTTCAGTAACTCTATAATAATACATTTTTTGAAGTTCATTAAAAATTCCTTGTTGTTTGATTTCATCGCTTATTTTCATTTCTTCACTTTTTTCTGTATAATAATAAGGCAGTGATACTAAATACCAATACTCACTTTCCGTTCCCTGGCTACTTGGATGTATTTCTTTTTTGAACCAAACGCTATACTCCCATTCTCCGGATTCACTAAGTTGGATAAATGCTTCCCCAGAACCATTTTTATCTGCATGTGTTAGTTTTCCTGTTCCTAATAAATATACGGGAGCTCTTACACTTCTCAACCACAATATGATTTCATCCAACTCTTCCTCATACTTAATTATATAGAGCGTATTTACTTCATCTTTTATACAAAGTTCAGGATTTTCATCTCCATCCATGTCAAAAAAATAATATGTATATAATTGCACATTACAATTCCAAAATTCAGACTCCCATAAATATAATTTTTCTCCTGTAACATTATCTATAATAAATCTTTCACCTTTTAGAAATTGATTATATTTTTTCTTATATATATTATATTTTGACAAATCTCCTTGTTTAAAAGTGCCTTTAAAATCAATCGTATTATAAATCTTCTTAATTTCTTGGAATACTTCTTCTTTAACTACATCTTCATTTGTTGCCGATAAATGTTCAGAATCTAACATATTTGGTATACTCCCATTATTTGTTAAATTCATTCCAATACCAAAAGATGTTGTTCCATTTATACCAACTTTAATAATTATTAATATACAAAAGGCCAACAACAGCAATATAATTATAATTTTTCTATTTTTCATATTTTAAACCTTTTATTAGTAATAGAAACATCCTTATTTATATCCAATCCTTTGTTTCAAATACCATAACAGCCATCAGATCATCAGGATCTCTACTACTTTTATCAAAGCATCCTCTGTAACATTATCTGTCTTTTTCCGGTATTTCTTTCATCCAATCATATTGAATAAGACAGATGTATCTGCAAAAACTGCTTTCTAATACTGCCTGAGTGCCTTGCGTTTTATCCTGTGTATATGCTCCTCTAATCATATCAGACAACTGCATCAAAGTTGCATCATATTTCTTTTTGCGGTATCGCTCAGTGTCTTGTATGCTTTCGCAATATAATGCTCCTCCTGATGTTTTCTGAATTCTGTTTAAAATCGCCTGTAGTGTAACGAAGGATCCGCTCGATATACGTCATGACCTGCATCTTGTAGAAAGGAATTTTTCAGGATTTTCTGATATCACACAATCTTATTGCACACTACTGCATGGTATGATATACTGAAACAATAAACGAAAGGAAAATGTTACTGTCCATGTATGACTTTCCAAGCCATATGAAAAAGTGCCGGCAGCGGATAAAATCTATCTGCGAAGCAGAGTGGACAATAACACGATAATTACATTGGAGATCGAAGATAAAATACAGTGGCATCCGGCATTCTGTTCTGCCATGGAGCTGGAACTGCGGGAATATAAAAAATACTTAAGCTATGAACGTGAACACAATCTTGGCAAAATGCCGTTAAAGATTGATTTCCTTGTCATCAGGAAAAACCCCGGCGTCACGATCAAAAATGACATTGGTGATTTCTTCCTCGGAAATAATATCTTTGAATATAAATCGCCGGGAGATGACATGAACATCGGTACATTTTACAAAGCACTGTCCTATGCATGTCTGTATAAATCCGAGGCAGGAAATGTCAGTGAAATCCTCGACATGGATATCACAGTTTCACTTGTCAGGGAACAGAAACCTGTGATACTGTTAGAACAGCTGGCGGAAAAATATGAGGTTATCAAAAAGGCCGATGGCATCTATCGGATCAGCGGTCTGTTATTCCCCATACAGATTCTTGCAACAGGAGAGCTTGATCCGAAGACCCATGTATGGGTTACATCCCTGACACGGACCATAGACAGGATACGGACGCAGAGGCTTCTGAACAGCTGCTCAGAACTTGAGGATGACGAAGACAGACGAAATGCGGATTCCGTTGTAAATGTCACATCAGAAGCAAATATAGAACTATTTAAGAGAATGATACAGGAGGGTGATCAAATGTGTGAGGAATTAAAGGAGCTGCTGGCACCTGAAATCATGGAGTTTAAAATACGTCTGGCTGATAAGGATGCCAAGCTCGCTGATAATGCTGTCAAGCTTGCTGATAAGGATGCTGAAATAGCAAAACTAAAAAAAATGCTTACAGATGCAGGAATTAAAATATAACCATAAACGTCAAAAATCCTGATACTTTGGTCTTATCTATCAGGATTTTTGTTTTTACTCTTTATTCCCCCAGCTCCATACCCACTGCTCCGCGTTCGAGCAGGCTTTCTGCCAGCTCCTCGCAGATCCGAATCTCATAGCCTTCCCGGCGCTTTATCTGGTACAGCGCCTCTTTTCCTCCGTCTGCATCCTTTGCCAAGACAGGACAGTAATAGGACACGCTCTCTTCCTTTTCGGTATCAAACAATGCCAGAAAGAAAAATGGCATCTGCTGGTCGTAGAGCAGGATGACCTCCATCGCCTCCTCTGATACCATCAGGACTGGCGAAGTCATGATATCTGGATAGACAGCATCCACTCCTGTCTTCATTTCCAGCATCAGCGGCGCCGGTATTTTTTTATAATCCTTCCGGTTCACATTCCTCACGTCTAGTTTCCCATACCAGTTTACAACCTGCGGTGTTGGATTTCCCTTCTGGGATGTCAGTGTCAGATATCTTCTATACATGCCAGCTTCTCTGCCTCCCCTCTCCATCTGCCAAAAAAGATAAAAAAATCCTCTGTTTTATTGAGCATGCAGTATTCCCTGCTCTCCCTGATCTCACCCAGCATATCCCTGCACAGGGTTTCCAGCGCCGCATAATAATACTCGGCATACCAGAAGCGGACAGCATCCTCCTCATACGGATATATTCGGGGATACTCCTTCCTTAGTCTGTCCATCACTGCTGATATATCCTGCTCATACTGCTGGAAAAAACAGGGCGGCTGCCAAATCTTTTCCAGCTGGTTTTCATCCATGTAAAATTCCCTGCCGAATAATGCCAGCCGTATCCCGCCTGTCCGCATCAGAATGCTGCTGTGCAGATAACAGACGCCAAGACATGCTGCCTCTTTGCTGGTATGCTCTCCCCACTGTCCGAACAGCTCTGCAAATGCCTGCACAACTGCATCCCTTCTGTCTGTTTTCTGGTATTCGGCTTCCAGCATCCTGATACTGCCGGAAAATACTGCTTCACCCCATTTTCTGGCATCTGTCATCATTGCTTCCCTGTATGCCATTACATATCCCCCTGTCGTGATTATTCGTTTCATTATTGTATCTTCAGATTCCCGCCGATAAATGAGATTCCGTTATCAAGCTGTATGCTTGTCCCTTTCTGCCTGAAATTTACAAAGGAATCTCCCGCGACGATCAGCGAGCCGGTATCACTGGCAATCGTCAGGTCCTCTGCTGCTTCCAGCATAATAGAATGCGCACTTACGATGTGGATTCCCTCCGCATCTGTCAGCTCGATTCTTGTTCCCTTATTGTTGGTGATCACGATGGAATCAGGCGTAAAACGCACTTCCTTCTGGTACCTGCTCTTAAATACTTTGTGTGAAGGATCTTTCCGATCCGGGCTGTCTGTTTCCACATGCACGGAACTTGCCACAAATGCATCCCTTTCCTGATGCTGCGGTATCATCAGACGCACCATGTCGCCTGGTTCCGGCATACAGTACCAGCCTGTACCATCCGGTGTAGAATACACCGTGGCATAAGGATACCAGATATTGATGGTCTGATGTGCGTTCTCATCACCCAGGAGCGACACCTGCACTTTATCCTCTTTTACCTTTGTAATTCTTGCATCCAGCGCGCAGCCTGCCATTTCCTTATTGCAGATTTCAGGCACTTCGATGCCCTTCTCCCTTTTCAGATAACAGCAGTGGAGCAGCTCGCCGCCCTCATACCGGCTTTGTATCTTGTAGATATAACATTTCATTCCGTACAGTGATGCATAATCTCCTATCCGGTGCGGTTCCCTGCATTGTATGATGTATTCCATACAGTCCGCCTCCGATACCGCCATATCCTGGCATATTTTATTCCGATATCCGCCCAGATCCTTCCGTATCGTATATCTGCTGCCCGCAGGAATTTCAAACGGCATTCCCTGCGGGATTGAATAATAGATCCTGACCCCTTTCATCCGTGAATCCGGCACCAGAAACTGATGGCTTCTGCCTGCAAGCCGCTTCAAAAAATCCCAGTCCGTTTCTTCATATTGCAGAACCAGCTCTCCCGGCGCTTCACTGTACGGTTTGGAAAATGACACCGAAGAATCTGCATACCCTGCCGCTGTCTCCCTGAAGATCTGCTCATAGGTCACTGACGGATTCTGATAGGACCGAAAATGCTTTTTTTCATCCATAAGGATGCTTCCTGTCATAAGCTCCAGCGTCAGTTTCCGCTGGTCATTTAATACTGAGACAGAAAAATCCGTCACGATTCCTGTAAATAATGTCTTTACCTCACCGTCCATCCCAACAGCCTGTACCGTCTCCCATACTTTCCCTGTCAGAAGTCCCAGATATTCTTCCTCCTGGTCATCTGAAATATGCCCTGAAATAATCATCCTGCCGTGCTGGTTGATCTCCTCCTCCTGGCGCAGTTCCAGAATATCCAGAAAAGCTACAGGAGCTGTAGTAATATTATATTCCCTCATTTTGTTCCTCCCTTATTGTCCGCAGAATCTCCCATACTGTCGGCTGCCACTGTCCGTACTCCTCAAAAGGACAATAGAATGTGCCGAGTATCCAGTCCTGTCCTGCCTGAAAGATAAACAGTACATTGTATACTCTCCCATCCGCTGCAAAGCTTTTGTATTCCAGCCAGTGTATTTTTATCCTGCCCTCTTCCTCACCCATTCCATAACATACCGTCCTGTCGTCAAGCTTTTCCAGCAGCATTCTGATATCCCCTATGGGATCTGCTGTATCCACACCCTTCATTTTTTGTAGGGTGATTCCTGCCGTATTCCCTTCTGTCAGAAACAGTCTGTCCGGCAGGTTCTCCGACCAGAAGATCTCCTCTGCCGCCTCCCTGCCTGCCGGGCAGAATGCATCCGGTATCCACAGGGCATATCCATCGAAATGCCGCCACTCCTCCTGCCGCTTGTCCCTTTCCGGCGGTGTGGCAAACACCCGTTCCGTCTGCTGTAAGTAAACGTCTACATCTTCTTCGTTAATTCGTTCCATCTGCCCAGTCCCCGCTCTCCCTGAATGTTCTGAAACTCTGCCGTACGATGCTCCTCCACTTCGCGGATGCTCTGGCCGGATACGTGAATGTCAGCAGTACCAGACGCTCCTTTACCGTGCTCAGGGCTTTGATATGTTCTGCTTTGATATCTGTCATTTCCATCTGAAACCAGCCTGTCGGGAGTTTCCCTTCCCTGCACAGATAGACCGGCGATATTTCGTATCTGGGAAACATCTCTTTTGTCAGCAGGCATACTTCCTCCGCTGCGAAACGTATCCGGGCGGATTCCACTTTCTGGTTTAACGGCTGTGCTGTTATCTGCACGCCGCTGCCATTCTCCAGGATGATTTCCGGCCGCCCTTTCCGCGGATAATATCTGTGCTGTCTGTCCTCTTCCATCTGGTAAAACCCTTCCGGGAGCTCTAACTGTAAACCGACTCCGTCCAGACTCACCGGAATGAACCGGATGCTCTCCTGTGTACAGCCTTCGCTCTCCTCCATGCAGAACTGTTCCATTTTCCTGTTTTCCCCCTTTCTTAAAATTTATCTGAAAATCCTGTGACAGCTGTCTGCGTTTATCCAGCACTGCCTTCTGTTTCGGCTGTACAGGCTGGAACACTTTCTTTTCCAGTTCTGTTACCGCACTTATGCGGCTTGCTGCCGTATTGATCCGGTTAATCTTATCTATGGCTGGATTCTGCCCGAATCCTCCCGTCTCCATGGAATCACTCATATCCTGCATCCTCCTTTCCTGCTGGTATAGTGCCTGTCCCCAGCCGTTTTACCTGACATCCCTCCAGCTGTCTTTCCAGACTGCCTGCAAGTTCCATGACTGGTGTGGAGCCAATAACACATTTTTCTGCTGCCCTGCGGTCTGTAAAAGTATATTTCTCCCGGTCCTGTTCCTCGGACTGGCAGAACACTGGAAAATCATCCCCCCTGCCCCCGTCCATCAGAACCTTATCTGATGCGCCAACGGTGTCAAAACCGTTGCACATATTAATAACGGTGGGCGATGCTGCCCGTTTTACCAGCGAAACCTCTTTTGGCGCCTGAAACAGGATGCTGCCTCCTTTCAGCCCTATGGTTTCTTTTGCCATGACGGTCAGTGAACGGTGGCTTGTTACACCTGCCCCCGCAGCATCGGACAGCTTTACTTCCAGCAGCTTTTTCTGCTTCATATCCCGAAATCCCATGGCATCCGGTTCGAGATACAGGCGTTTCTTATCCTTTGTGGTAAAATACCGGTGGGTGTTTTTCAGTTCCGGGTTTCCCTTTCCATTCCTGCGGACGCCGCATACTGCCCTGTCCCCGCCGCCTGCGGCATTCCCAATGTGGATGTATACACGTTCTCCCTGCTCTGGCATACAGTACGCCAGATTCCCCATATCAGGCTGCCATGGATACCAGTAAGCACTTTCCTCTGGCTGCGCCAAATCCATGTCAAATTTTACTTTTATCTGCTCTTCTTTTACATCCAGCACTGCCGCCGCAAGCATCAGCCCTGTCAGGTATGGATTTTCGTACCGCTCTGTCTGAAAGGCGGCTCTTCCTGCCAGTGTGTAGTAAAATTGTAACAGGCCTTTTTCCAGACGGCATTCCTTTGATGATACGATATATCTGCTGCCATCCCATTCAATCTTATCGCCAATCTCCCAGTTCTGGCTGGTGCGCACACGGCGGCAGATGCTCCTGCCCTGCCTGTCAGACCGGATTTGTTCACACACGGTGCTGCTGTCTGCCCTGTGTATGTTTCCATCCGGCATGCCATTATGTACACAGGCAGCAGCGGAATACACGGATGGCACGAGAACAGTATGCAGCCTGCTGGCAAGTCTTTTTAAGAATGCCCAGTCTGTTTCTTCAATCTGGTACAGCGGAGTCTGGACTGCCTGATCTGCACCATGAAACCATAATTTTGCCCCCGGCGTACCCGCAAGCACCTGCTGCATTACTTCCCCATATGTCATGGAGATGTCCTGAAAGCTCCTGTTCTTTCTTAAAAGATCAAGCTGCTGTGTGGCAGAAACGCCTGTCAGCACTACATGATATGACGAACCCTCATGGGTCATCTGTACTTCCCTGATCTGCCCCGCAAACAGCAGGCGGCTGCCGGCCCCTGTCATCACGGGTGTCCCAGACAGGGGCTGTAAGACAGCATCCTCCGCGTATTTCTCAGGGACGGTGCCTTCAACCTGACATACTGCATGGTCGTTTCTGTCAACCTTCATATCAAACTTCTGTATATCCGCAATTGGGACTGCGGAACGGACCTGCAGGTCTCCCTGTGTGTAGGTCTGCATTTGTACATTCCTCCTTTTTGTTTTATTTTCTAAATCTTCCATGATTTTTTAATGCACCTTAGGACATAGAGTCATCCACATTCTTATTTTCTTCAAATTCCAAAATCTCTATTTCCATAGTTGTCTTTAGATATCTTTTCTTCTGAAATTTTGAAACAAAACAACTAATATCAATACTCCTATAATAAATACCCAATTTCCCATAAACCTTGTATCAGATGTCTCATCAGACTCATACAAAACTTCTTCTTTTCCATTTTCTGATATACGTTTTAGCATTGTATAAAAACCATAATGTATCAATGGGTCATTGCTGCCACCCTTTTTTACACAATAATACTCATCTGTTCCCTGATATCGTGCACGTTCATCCACAACTCTATAGCCGTAATTTATTGGACCTGTGATATCATAAAAATGTTTTGGATGGCCATCTTCATCACATACTATGGCAGTATCCGAACGAAAGTCAATAAACAGGAGACTTTCATTCAGCCATAATGCACCTGCTTTACCATCGGTTTTAAACGATAACTGATATAAAAAATTCATATCATGATCAAAAACCCCAATCGTATTATCAGAAAAAACAATGGCAATTTGTCCATATTCCGATACATCATAGGAATGGATTGTTTGTCCTTTTGATGTCCATGTCTCAGAAATCTCAAATTGAAATGGATTGCCATCCTTATATGTATTTGGCTCTAATTCCAACTCGGCGGCATAGACTTGTATGCACATCTTTTCTATGAATATTACGATAAATAAAATATTGCAGACTGCCCTGTTTAACTTTGATTTTTCCATTTTTCTCCTATTCATTCTCTTACCCTATTCTTCTCTGAATGCACCAATTTTTTCCTCCATAAATCCTCTCAGTCTTTCTGCAAACTGATCCAGTGCATAATCATCACTGCACTCAGATAAATAGAACCAAACTGTACTGCCTGTCTGTGATGGCGTCACCATTACACGATACCTGGCTCCTGCACGCAAATATTTCTGATAAAGTTGAGCTTTCCAATCAATAGAAAATATATACATATTGTCTTTTACATCCTCTTTCTCCTTTACAAATTGAAAATCGTTATGCGCTTCCTGCCTGAGCTTTTCCATTACCTCTTCACATGACAGGTCTGTAACATACTTCATTCTCGCTTTGTGTTTACAACGCGTCCGTGGACGTACTATATGCCGCAGTTTCAAATAAATCAACAGAAAAGATAAATATATGATACCCTGCAGCATTCCCATTGACCATGCCTGTAAAAATCCTATCAGCAAGAGTATTACGATAAAGATAGAGAGAACGCATATCACTACCCACAATTCTATATTCTGTACTATCCATTTCTCCTCTGCCAGAAATACAAAATTCGTACCAGGTACTGTTACGATCTGTATACTTTTCTCATCCTTATATTTTTTTAGGAAGGAGCTGCTTGTTGTAATTGTCACGGTCTTTTTTCCACTACCTGTCATATATTCAATGATAACCTCATATCGTACAGGGCGTGTATAATAGATTGCTCTCCATTTTTTTATTTCTGCCAGCTGAACCCTTCCATTTTCTTTTTTCATATATAACTGATATAAATTTCTCTTCAACATAAATCTGCATACCCAATCAATCAGCAGCCAGACAGCTGCCATTATATACAGTTCTATTGGCATATTCACTCCTTCCTAAAGCATTCAAAATGAAATTAAATATATTCCATCTATCTAATTCTTGTGTATAAGGCTTTGCCAGATGAACATCGATACCATAACCCGGTCCTACCGAAAATTTAAATCCATTAATATCTTTACCCTCCCAATTTAATCCTATAAGTCCTATTCCACATTTTCCAATACCAATTCCCGCATCAACACCATAGCCTAATAATCCTTCAACGTTCTTCGCATCGGTAAATGCCAGTCCTATACTTACTCCTGCATTTACAAATCCAACTTGTGTTGAATCTTTGTATCCAAGCATTGCATCACTGGTCTGGAACGATACATTTCCTTCCCAATCAAAAGATAAAGAATACCCTGAACTTTTACCTAACAATAAATTTACAGCTGCGGAAACATCAATTGTCATTGTACCAGTATTATCAGACAATTGATCTCTTATATCCACCACCGCTTCAGCACAAATATCTTTCAAATTTTCTATACCATTATGTACAGTATCACCCAAAAAGTCCAATCCCGTTTGTACACCATCTTTCACCATCTGATACCCTTCATTTACTGCATCCTTGATGTCATTCTCAATACAGTCCATTTGATAGGAAAAATCATCAACTACTCGATCTGCTGCATTGAGCACTGACTCCCAGAATCCTTTTTGTATGTCC